>R03__coassemble_947_pt1 | contig 14864 bp, 8 predicted proteins | sample R03__metabat2_high_PE_065 | metagenome-assembled genome bin R03 | reverse complement strand
GATAGCGGTTTTGCAGCACAATGTCGTGATGATAGATCAGGGTGTCCTCGTCATTGGCCTCCACCGGATCGATCAGGATACCCGCGTGGACGCACTGGAAATTCTCTCCCCTGTAAAAGGAAAGCAGGCGATCCTTCTGCAGCCAGTCAAGGAACTCCCCCACCCCGGCCCGATGCTTCCGGAAGGACTCCTCCGTAGCCTTGCGCCCTACCCGGATATGCAGCATCTTCAGCCGCATGGGCGGACGGCGGCAAAGCCAGTAGCTCTCATGATTGCCCCGTAGCAGCACCAGCCGGTCTCCGAAGCACCGCCGCAGCGCCATCACCCTTTGCCATACCTCCCAGGAGTCCGGGCCACGGTCCATCATATCCCCCAGCAAAATCAGGCGATCGGCCTCGCTGTCCGGAGCGATGGCGGAAAGCAGGGCAGAAAAGGGGGCGTCACAGCCATGAATGACTCCAAAGAAGATCGTCCTCAAATCGATTGGCCCTCCGTCGGCACAAATTTACCCTCCACCAGGTGAAGGCGCTTGTTGCAGATGTCCAGCGCGGCCTTTCGGTGGGTCACGATCAGGCATGTCTTTCCCTGCAGAGCAGCGATATTCTGCAAAAGCCGGGCCTCCGTCTCCTCGTCCAAAGCGCTGGTGGCCTCATCCAGCAGCAGGATCGGCGCACCGCTGAGCAGTGCCCGGGCCACTGCCACCCGCTGAGCTTGCCCCTAAGAGAGGCCAACGCCCCGCTCCCCGATCACTGCGTCCAGGCCGACCTCCTCCACCAGCCGATCGATGCAGGCGGCGCAGACAGCCTGCCGGAGCTCCTCCTCCGTGGCTTCGCCCCGGAACAGGGTGAGGTTCTCCCGCAGGGTGCCGGAGATCAGGGTGTTCCCCTGTGGCACATAGGCAAACAGCCCTCTCGTGCGGCGGGAGGCGGACACCTCGCCTCCGTTTCCCTCAAACAGCACACTGCCGCTCACTGGGGCATAAATTCCCAGCAGCAGCTGGAACAGAGAAGTCTTTCCGCCGCCGGAGATGCCCGTCAGCGCCACAAAATCGCCCTTGTCGATTTGGCAGCTGATGCCGCTGAGTACCTCCTCATTGCCGTCATCATAGGTAAAGCTTACATCCCGCAGACAGATCCGGCGGAAATCGGAAACCGGCTCGCCCTTTTCCTCCTCCGGGAGCTGGAGCAGCTCCTGCAGCCGCTCGGCAGAAGCGATCACGCCGTAAGCCTGGGCTGCCAGGTCCGCGTCCCCCGCGATGGGACCCTGAATGCGGCCGATCAGCTGGATCATGGCCGCCAGGGCACCGTAGGTCAGCTCACCCCGGAAGATGCAGACGCAGCCCCACAGCATGCACACCAGCCAGGAAATGTCAAACATGATCCCCATGCTCTGATTCATGCCCACCGAGAAAAAGCCCTGGTGCCGCTGTTCTGCCTGCAGGTTGTCCTGGTCCTGCCGCACCCGCTGCAGCATCTGCTTTTCAGAAAGGCTGGCCTTGATCAGCCGGACGCTTTCCAGCGTTTCCTGCACGGAGGCGTGCAGCTTGCTCTCCGCCTGCTGCATCCGGGTGTGGCGCTTCTTCATGGGTTCGCGGAACAGGAGCATGATTCCTGCTCCTACCACGCTGACCAGCAGGAGCACCACCACCAGACTTCCATTCATCTCCCCAAGGATGATCACTGCGCCCACAAAGCTCACCAGCATGCTGCACAGGCTGGGGAGCATGCCGACAATGCCGCCCTTTACCACCGAGACATCCGAAAAGACACGGCTGACCAGCTCGCCGCTGTGGTATTTTTTCAGCCCGGCGTATTCCCGGGCCAGCAGGTCCTGCATAAGCTGCCCTTGCAGGCTTTTCTGCAGCTTGGAGGATGTGCCCACCCGCAGGGAGGAGATCAGCACCCGAAGCGCCCGCTCCGCCAGCATCAGGGCAGCCAGAATCACCCCGTACCGCCACAGTCCGTCCGCCTGGGCACCCACCGCGCTGTCGATCAGCCCCCGGGTCACCAGGGTGGTACCCAGGGAGCAGAGCATCAGGATCATGGTGATCAGGCAGGTCGCCGCCAGCCTGCCCGGCACACATCGGGCCAATCTCTCCACCAGGGCCAGCGCGGGGCTTTTTAAAATGTTAAAAAACTTTTTGATCAGATTCATCCGGCTTTTCCTTTTGTCACACATCAGGCAGAAACAAAGCACGCCCGCTCCTCTGTCGGGGGAACGGGCGTGTTCCTTGCTTAGTTGAACAGGAAGTTCCGCATGGCCTCGGCGTTGGCTTCCTTGTCGATCACATGGCCGTAGGTACCGGCGACCTGATCATACTCGTTCAGAGCCTCCAGCGGGAAAACCGCGTACTCCACCGATTCAAAGATGTCCACGCCCTGGCGCAGTCCCTCAAAGCCGTTGCGCACCAGTGCGGAGGTGAGGGAGAGAATGTCTTCCTCGGTCAGGTTGTTATAGGACATCTGGAAAATGGGCGAGATCAGGTCCCGCAGGAAGGCCGTATCCTCATCCGTCATGGCGTCGGCATTGATCACCCGGCGGCTGTCGGTGCTCTCCGGGTAGCCGGTCGCCTCCGTATAGAACTGGACCTTGGTGGAGATGTCCGTCGCAACGCTCTCAAACAGGTTGGAGATGACCTTGGCCTCCCGCAGGCAGCAATTGTATACCGAGTCGTACTGCAGCCAGCCATAGCCCACAGCCTGCAGGCCGTTCAGGTGGGTGTCCGGTCCAAAGTCGTCCAGGTAATATTCCTTGGAAAGCATGTCGATCATCATCTGGTTGAGGAAGCCAGCGTCCGCCTGCGCCTGCAGGGCGGTCGCCTTGGAGGCCACCATGCTGTTAAGGGCATTCCGCTCGGCGCGGGAGATTTCCACATCCACGCCACCGTAGGAATCGATCAGTGAGGCCAGATTGCTGTAATTCAGGGACATGTACAGGTCAATGTCCAGACCGAAGTTCTGGTTAAAGACCTTCATGGTTTCCTCAGGGCCGTTGTTGCGGTAGGGCATGTCGATCTTCTGGGGAATGTCATAGCCCTCATAGTCCACAAAGGTGTCCCAGGTGAGCATCATCATCCTGATCTTGCCGGTCTCGCTGTTCATGGCAACCACCATCATGGTGTTGCCCACATTGGCGCCGTCATTCTGCATGCCCTCGTTGCAAACCAGCAGGAAGGTCGTCCAGCCGTCCGTCTGGCTCTGTGCATCCTCCGCCAGCGCGCAGGGCAGGGCCAGGCACAGCGCCAGCAGCATCGCCAGCGCGGACTTCATGAATTTCGACCACATCATTCTTCGGTGCCCTCCTCAATCACAGCATTGGCGTCCGGGTAGTCCACGGCGTTCCGGTCCTGGTCGTAGCAGTTGGTCACCACCAGGGTGCCGTCCGCATCGTAGTAGCCGTTCCAGCCGGCCACGCCCTCGGTGTTGTTGGTCAGCTTGTTGTAACGATCCAGATACCGCTCCGAAATGATACGGCCCATGGCGTCATACCCGCGCTCCACGCTGAAGTAGCCGTCCTTGCAGTTGGTCTGGGCGTGGATCTTGTCGTAGTAGCCCTCCCAGGTGCGGTTGCCCAACTCGTCCTCCTCATACTCGAGGATCGCGTAGCCGTCCGTAATGTTGGTGGGGTCGCCGTTCTGGTCGATGTAGGTGACCGTATGGACCCGGGTGGTGGGATAGTACACTGTCTGGATGCCCCAGGCACCGTTGGTCGCCTGCACTGCCTTCAGATCGGCGTCCAGGTAGTACTCGTAATACTTCTCGGCGGTGTTGGTGTTGCTCAGGTCATAGTCGTAGGCAACCGCCGCGTAGCCGTCGGTATTGGTGATGGGCAGGTCGTTCTCGTCCAGCCAGGTCTTGTAGGACAGGTTGCCGAAGGAATTGTACTCCATGCTCACCGCGCCGGCGCCATCCACCGTCGTGCGGTTTCCGTTGGCGTCGTAATAGCGGATCAGGGACACCTGGCCGCGGCTGGTGTAGGTACGCTCCACGGCATGGCAGCCGTCCGGGCCGTTGGCGGGCTCGCCGTTCACATCGTAATACTTGCTGGCGACCACCCGGCCATTGGTATCGTAGGTCTGCAAGGCGGAGGCCCAGTCGGCAGCCTCGTCGGCGCCCTCGTTGGTTTCCCGCATCACGTAGGTGCCGTTGTCGGTGTCTTCCTCCACCAGCTCACGGCTGCTGTAGCCGTTGCCCACCAGCACGGGGTTGTCGTCGGCATCCCGGTAGTACTCCTCCTCTACCAGGCCGCTCTCCGTGTAGGTCACAAAGTGGGAAGCGTAGCCTTCCCGGGCATTCACGGGGTTGTCATCCGCGTCGAAGTATTCTTCGCTGGTCAGCCGGCCCTCGTCGTCATAGGAGTTCAGGGAGTAGGCAAAGCGCTCGTCCACCGACTCGATGCCCGTCATGTTGGCGTCCAGGTACTTCTCGGAGGTGATATTGCCCAGGTCGTCGTAGGTATATACCGCCTTCGCATAGCCGAAGGTGGTGTCCACCGGGTTCAGCTCGGTGTCAAAGTAGGCGATCTCCGTCACATTGCCCAGGGTGTTGTAGGCAGTGGTCTTTCTGGCAAAGCCGCGGCGGGTGGCGCACAGATTGGTACCGGTGCGATCGTAGTAGGTCGCGGAGGTCTCCCGGCCCGCCAGATCGTAGGTGTACTCCACCCTGGAGTACTGTCCGCCGTAGAAGGTCGCCTCACCGTTGGCGTCGTAGTACTGCACCGACAGCACCCGGCCGGCGGAGTCCACCTCGCGCTTCAGCCAGGAATAGCTGTAGGCGTTGTGCACGGCAGGATTGCCCTGCGCATTCAGCAGATGCTCCTCAATGCAGAAGTTGTGGGCATCGTACACATAGGTCTGGATGCAGTAGCCGGCACTGCACCAGGTCAGCTTGTCCTGATCCATGCTGGCGTCGTAGAAGGAGCGGCGGGTCATGTTGTCCTGGTTGTCGTACTCATACTTGACCGCCGCGTAGCCGCCGGAGATCTTGACCCGCATGCCGTCGGCATCCAGGTATTCCCGCTCAATAAGGCGATTGCGTTCATCCCAGGTGTTGCGGATGGCCGCATAGCCGCCGGAGCACAGCACTGGCGAGCCGGTCAGGTCCAGATAGGTTTCCCGCAGCACATTGCCGCGGCTGTCCACCGTGCGCTTGATGGCGGCATAGCCCACATTGATGTAGGTGGCCCGGTACTGCTCGTCCAGATAGCGGATCTGCACAATGTACTGGTTCTCGTCGTAGGTATACTCGGTGGCGGCGTAGCCATCCTTGCACAGGGTGGGCTGGCCGGAAACATCCACATAGGTGGTGCGCCATACCTTGCCCTGGTCGCCGTACTCATACTTGATGCCGGCGTAGCCGGAGGCAATCTCCGCCACATTGCCCCTGGCGTTGCGGTACTGCTCACTCACCCTGCGGCCGTAGGCGTCGTAGGAATACTCGATGGTGGCGTAGCCCTGAGCCGTCTCGGCGGGCAACAGCGCCGCATTGAGGAACTCTGTGCGGATCACACGGCCGGCCGCATCGTAGGTATTCCGGGAGCAGGCATAGCGGCTGGTCAGGGAGGCAATCTTGCCGTCCTTGTCCAGATACTGCTCCATGATCAGGTGATTGCTGGCATCGTATTCGCGCTTCCACACGCTGAAGCCCTCGGGCACGGTGGTCAGCTCATCGTTCTCGTCCAGATAACGCACCTGCAGGGTGTTTCCGGCGTTGTCGTAGATATAGCCGATGCCCGAATAGCCCTTTTCGATGGTGACCCGGTTGCCCGCGTCGTCATAGTAGCTCTCCTGGGTGAGACGGCTGCGGGCATCATAGGTGTACCGCACCTCTGCGTAGCCGCCGGAGATCATCACGATATCAGCGCTGAAGTCCTCGTCCGGGTCACTGCTGAGCGTTTCGGTAAAGTAATACACCGTGCGCACGCAGTTGCCGTTGGCGTCGTATTCGTGGGTCGCCCGGTTGTAGCCGTCTGCCAGCAGGGCGGGCTGGCCCTCAAAGATATACCAGAACTCCTCGGTGCAGTTGCCGTTCTCGTCCCGCCGGTAGGTCACGAAGCTGTAGCGGCCGTCCTGCAGGATGTACTCCCCGTCATCGCCGAAGTAGGCCACACTGGTCAGGGCACCCTGGTCGTTCCAGGTCTGCACCTTGCGGGCATAGCCGGCAGTCTGTGTCAGCAGCTGGCCGTCCGCGTCCAGATATTCCTCCTTCAGCAGGTTGTACATCTGGTCATACTCGCAGGTCATGGTGGCGTAGCCGCAGGCAGCCACCACAGGCTTGGTATCCACGCCCTTGTAGGCGATCTCCAGCACATTCCCCGCGTGGTCGTAGGTGTAATACACGGCGGCGTAGTCGCCTCGCAGCATATAGGGAGCGCCGGTCTCGTCGAAGTATTCCTCGCTCAGCAGGCGGTTCTCCTGGTCATACGCCCGGCGGACCTCGGCGGCGCCGGCGTTCACATTGGTGATCAGGTTGTCCTTGTCCCGGTAGACCTCCCGCACCAGGTTGCCGTTCAGGTCATACTCCCGCTCCCAGCAGGCGTACTGGTCGGGGCACTCCACCAGATGATCATTGGCATCGTAATAGGCCTCGGTCAGCTGATGCTGGTCGGCATCCCAGGTGGACTTCACACAGTGGTAGCCGTCCTGCAGCACAACAGGCTCCTTGCCCGCTTCGTCGTCAAAGTAGGCAATGCTTGTCTGGTTGCCCTGGTAGTCATAGGTCATCCTGCAGGAGGCATAGCCCATGGTGGTGTGCACGGCCTTACCGTCCGCGTCCCGGTACACCACCGCCACCAGCTCCCCGTTGGCGTTGTATTCCTGGGTCAGCACGGCATAGCCGTCACTGTTGGTGATGGCGGTGCCGTCGGCGTCGTAATAGGCTTCCTTCAGCACATGGCCGGCCTCGTCGCACTCCCGTTCAAACCAGGCATAGCCGACAGAGGCAGGGGCAATGGCCTCGTGGTTCTCGTCATAGTAGGCCCGGCGCAGCAGGCTGCCGTTCCGGTCGTACTGCAGCTCATAGGCGGCATAGCCGGTGGACAGCAGCACCGGGTTGTCGGAGGCGTCCAGGTAGGTAACGGAGCTCATCAGCCCGGTCTGGGGGTCGTAGGTCATGCGGCGGGCGCAATAGCCGGTATCCAGCAGCACCGGGTTGCCCTCCGTGTCCATCGTCACCTCATAGGTCATGTTGTGGCGATTATCATAGACGCGGCGGATGGAGGCGGCGCCATTCACCGCCACGGGCTCATCGGAGGCATTCAGATAGCGGATGCCCACCACATTGCTGTTTTCGTCATAGGTGTAGTACACCGAGGCATAGCCGCTGCTCTGCATCAGGGGCTGACCGTCCGCCTTGAAATACTTGGCGCCGGTGTGGCGGCCCGCGGTGTCGTAGCAGTGGGCCTGGGCCGCGTAGGTGCCGCCCACGGTGACAGGCTGGCCGTCCGCGCCCAGGGTAATCTCCCACAGCAGGCTGCCGCTGCCGGTATACTCGCAGAAGCGGGCGGCATAGCCCGTATAGCAGGCGGCGGGCTGGCCGGCTTCGTCATAGTAGTGGACAGAGGTCTGGGTCATATTGCCGTTATAGCCGTACTCCGCGGCGGAAACGCCGTTCTCGGAGGAGGTATCCGGCTGGTCGTTTTCGTCCAGATAGGTCTCGCTGAGGAGCAGGCTGTTAAAGGGCCCGCCGTAGGTCATTTTGCGGGCGTAATAGCCGCCCTTGGACTCGCAGGGCTCGCCGTTTTCGTTAAAGTAGGCCTCATGCACAGGGCGGGCGTCCGACGCGTCGCTGTCGTAGGTATAGGTGATGGTGGCGTACTGGAACTCCTCGTTACGGGTGGGCTGCCAGTCGCTGTCCATATAGGTGGTGCGGATCACCTGGCCGTACTCATTCCGCTCGTTCTCATAGCCGGAAATGCCGGCCTTTACCTCGATGAGCTTCATGTCGGTGCCATAATACTTTTCCTGCCAGATCTGGCTGTCCGCGATGGTCACCCGGTCGTTTCCGTCGGTGTCCTGCACGGTGGCCCGGGCGTACCGGTCCTCGATCCGGGCATAGCCGTACATGCACATGGTGTACTGGTCCACCGGATCGTAATAGGTCACCCGGTAGTCGTAGTCCTCACCATCGTACTCGTACTCTGCCTTGGAATAGCCCAGGGTGCCGCTGGTGCGCTCCCCGTCTGCGCCGAAGTAGGTCTCGTAGTGAACGCGGCCGTCCCTGGCGTAGTACTCAAAGGTCACCTTCGCGTAGCCGGTGAGGGATTTGACCAGCTTGTCGTCGGTGCCGTAATAGGCGGTCTCGATCACCCGGTTCTGGTCATCGTAGGTGTGGGTGACATAGGCGTAGTTCCGGCTGACGAGGGTATAGTTGCCTTCGTTGTCCAGATAGTCGGTGCGGATCAGGTTGCCCCGCTCGTCATAGGTGTTGACCATCCTGTGCCAGCGGCCGGCGCCCAGCACATTGCCCATGTTCTCGTCAAAGAACTCCTGGCTCAGCAGCAGGGAAACGCTCTCCCCCAGCTCGTTGTCCCGGGCGGCACCCCTGGTGCCCACCGCCATCTGCTCGGTGCGGATCTCCCGGTCCTCGTAGGTATCGGCGGTATAGGTGCTCACCACCACGGCACTGCCCTCGGTGCCCACCATGGCGGAGCCGTCCGCGGCGTAATAACGGGTGGTGATGGTCTTGGTGCCGTCGCCGTAGGCGACCTCGTATTCGATGCGGGCATAGCCGCCCAGCGGCCGCACCGGCCGCTCATCCGCGCCGAAAAACTCGCTGGAAACGATCTGGTCGCCGTCCCAGGTGTCGACCCGGTAGCTGTAGCTGCCTTCAATGTCGGCACGGCTACCGTCGGCGCTGTAGCGCTCCTCGGTCAGCAGCTGGGAGTTGCCCTTGGTGTCAATAAAATAGGTATACTCCGCCCGGGCATAGCCGGACACTGTGTCCACCGGCTGGCCGGACAGGTCGCGGTATTCCTCGGTGAGCAGGTTGCCCTCCTCATCGTAGGTGTAGGCAGCCGTGGCAAAGCCCCGGCTGTTGACGGCGGGATTGCCCTCCGCGTCATAGGCCGTCTCACTGATGAGATGGCCCTGCTCGTCCCACTCGCAGACTGTCTCAGTCAGCTCCGGCATGGTCAGCAGCTGCTCCTCGGCCACTGCGCTCACCAGCAGGGCCAGCACAGCCACCACCAGGAGAAGGAGCCTGACCGCTTTTCCTGTCGCCTTACGCATTTCCATTTTCCGATCCTCCATCCGCCATTTGATTTTCCTTATGCTCATATCGGCTGTAGTATTTTTTCTGATAGTAGTACTTGGAGCTTGTCAGCTTTTCTCCGTAGAAGACAAAGCCCAGCACCTCCATGCTCGTCAGCGCGGCAGAGGCCAGCGCGCTGCGGATGTCCCGATGATCCGAGTAATTCTGGCGGGCAACAAAGATGCATCCCGCTACCTGATCGGACAGGGACAGCGCATCAGACACGATGTTGATGGGCGGCATGTCCAGCAGCATCAGGTCGTAGCTCTCGTCCATCTTTGCCAGCAGGGTCTTCATTTCGGGAGAGGACAGCAGTCCGGCCGGATTGGGGGGAAGCTGTCCCGCGGGAAGAATATCCAGGGTATCCAGCCAGCTCTTCATCACGCACTGGCTCCAGTCGGCACTGCCCACCAGCAGCTCGGACAGGCCCGGGGCCTTCCGGTCATACTGGAAGATGTCCTGCTGGCAGGCCCTGCGCAGGTCGGCGTCCACCAGCAATACCCGCTTTCCGCCCGTGGCGCAGGAGATGGCCAGGTTGGCGGCGATGGTGGACTTGCCGTCGCCGGAAATGGCGCTGGTCACCACCACCACATGGTTCTTTTTGCCCACCAGGGTGTAGAGCAGGTTCATCCGCAGCTTGGCGTAGCTTTCCAGGTTGACCAGCGGGCTGCTCTCGTCCAGCAGGAAGGTGCTGGGCTTTTTCTCATCTCCCCTGGTGCGGGGGATCGAGGCCAGCACCGGCGGTTCGTAGTTGTTTTCCAGGTCCTTGGCATCGGAGACCTTGCGGTTGAGCAGGAAGAGCAGAGCCAGCACCGCCGCCGCCACTACCGCGCCCGCCAGGGCACCCATGATGCCCTTCTGCACCGGGCCGCGATTCACCGGCGTGGCGGAAGGAGTGGCGTAGTCGATGACCTACACGCTGCCGGCGCCCACCACCCGGATCAGCTCGGAGGGGATCACATCCAGCACTGCGTTGCAGATGTCGGCTGACATCTGCGCGTCCCGGGTCTCGCAGGTCACCTTCAGCACACCTGTCTCCGAGACAGAGCCCATGGTGAGGGTGCCGCGTATATAATCGGAAGTGATTGCGGGATAATCCTGCGCCAGACGCTCGGTCACCGAGTCCATCACCTTGTTGCTTTTCACCACCACCAGGTAGGTGTCCAGCAGCTGCACGGCGGAATTCAGGTCGCCCGCGCTGACATACTGGTAGTTGACCAGGTTGGGGTTGCCGTTGTACACATACATGGTGCCGGAGGAGGCGTAGGTATCCACCTGGCGGTATGCCACCCACCAGTACATCCCGCCAAAGCCGATGGCGGCGCAGAGGATCACCAGCCAGATCCTTTTCAGGATGTACTTCAGCAGCTTGAGCAGGTCTATATTGAACGCCTGGTTTTGCATTGTTTCAACTCCATCCCGTCAGCAGGCATTTTCCCTGTCTGTCGTCAGGGCGCAAGGGCTTTTTCCTTACGCCGAAAATGGCCATTTTTGACCGATGATAAGTTTATCACATTTCCGGCAAAAAATCTACCTCTAATCTACCTCTATTTTTAGCAAACGGAACTGTTTTCGGATGTGCTTTTACCCAATCCTCCGGATTTGTGGCAAAAGTCATTTACAAAAAATCGGGAATTGTGTATAATCAATGCTGCCGCGGGCAGATCCGCGGCACCTGACGGGAGGAGTGTATTTTATGGAAAAGATTCATGGCCTGACCTCGGCACAGGTTGAGGAGAGCCGCAAAAAATATGGTGCGAATACGCTGACCGAGATTCCGCCGGACCCGCTGTGGAAAAAGATCCTGGAGGGCTTCAAGGACCCCATGATTATGATCCTGCTGGTGGCCCTGGCCGTGCAGGTCGTGCTGTTCTTTATGGGCAAGGCCGACTGGTACGAGCCTGTGGGCATCCTGATCGCCATCATGATCGCCAACGGCGTTTCTTCCATCAGCGAGAGCCAGCAGGAGGGCAAGGCCTCCGCGCTGAAGGCGGAGGAAGAGGCCAAGGAGATGGCCAAGGTCATCCGCGACGGCAAGCTGCAGGAGATCCATGTCAGCGAGGTGGTGGTGGGCGACATCATCTACCTCCAGTCCGGCGACAAGATCGCGGCGGACGGCGAGATCGTCTCCGGTGAGATCAAGGTGGACCAGGCCGCGCTGAACGGTGAGACTGAGGAGGCCACCAAGACCGTGAACGCCTCCGGCGAGGCCTATGCCACCAAGGATCTGCTCAACCGCTGCTTTGCCTACCGGGGCACGGTGGTGTGCGGCGGCGAGGCTTATCTGGAGGTCAAGGTCGTAGGCGACAAGACCCTCTTCGGCGAGCTGGCCCTGGAGGTGCAGGAGGATACCCGTGAAACGCCCCTGCAGGTCAAGCTGGGCAAGCTGGCCAAGCAGATTTCCACCTTTGGCTACATCGGCGCCATCGCCATCATCGTGATGGTGTTTGCCCGCACCCTGATCACCGGTAATGCGCCCGCCGACATTTACGGCTGGCTGACCCTGACCATCGAGGCCGTGACCGTGGCCGTGACCATCATCGTGTGCGCCGTGCCCGAAGGCCTGCCTATGCTTACCAGCATCCTGCTGAGCTACCAGAGCATGCGGATGGCCAAGGACAATGTGCTGGTGCGCAAGATCAACGGTCTGGAAACCGCCGGCTCTCTTTCCCTGCTCTTCTCCGATAAGACCGGCACCATCACCGAGGGCAAGCTCTCTGTGGTGGAGGTGGCCACCGGCAATGTGCGCAGGTTCGCCTCCTTCAACGAGCTGAACGCCGACCTGAAGGACGATGTGCTGGTGGGCATCGGCCTCAACAACAGCTCCACCGTTTCCGATGGCAACATCATCGGCGGCAACTCCACCGACCGGGCGCTGATGGCCTTCCTGTCCAACGCGGGCGTGGCCGAGAACCTGGCCCGCCAGGATGTGGCCAACTTCAACGCCTTCGACTCCGCCAAGAAGTATTCCACCCTGACCCTGAGCCGGGATGGCAAAAAGGTCACCTATATCAAGGGCGCCCCCGAGCGCATCATCGCCCGCTGCGCCACCTACCTGGACGAGAACGGCAAGGTGCGGGAGCTGACCGAGCGCAACTACCTCATGTCCTATATGGATGAGCAGGCCGGCCGCTCCATGCGTCTGCTGGCGGTGGCCCGCTGCGACGGTGAGAGCGCCGACGGCAATGGTCTCACCCTGGTGTGCGTGCTCTCCATCCGCGACAATGTGCGCAAGGAGGCCGTGGACGCCATCCGCGAGGTGCAGAACGCCGGCATTCAGGTGGTCATGGTAACCGGCGACCGTAAGGAGACCGCTGTGGCCATCGCCAAAGAGGCCGGGCTGCTGAAGAGCAACACCGATGTGGCCCTGACCAGCGCCGAGCTGGCGGAGCTGAGCGATGATGAGCTGAAGGCTGTGATCCCCAACCTGCGGGTGGTCTCCCGCGCCCTGCCCACCGACAAGAGCCGCCTGGTGCGCTGCGCCCAGGAGCTGAACCTGGTGGTCGGCATGACCGGCGACGGTGTGAACGACTCCCCCGCCCTGAAGAAGGCCGATGTGGGCTTCGCCATGGGCTCCGGCACCGAGGTGGCCAAGGAGGCCGGCGACATCACCATCCTGGACGACAACTTTGCTTCCATTGAAAAGGCCATCCTGTATGGCCGCACCATGTTCAAATCCATCCGCAAGTTCCTGATCTTCCAGCTGACCGTGAATGTGGCCGCCGTGCTCACCTGCTTCCTGGCCCCCATGTTTGGCGAAAACGAGATCCTGACGGTGATTCAGCTGCTGATGGTCAACCTGGCCATGGATACCCTGGCCGCTATTGCCTTCGGCAGCGAGCCTGCCCTGAAGGAGTACATGCAGGAGAAGCCCATCGCCCGCGACGCCTCCATCGTATCGAAGGATATGCTGATTGAGGTGATCTGCTCTGCCCTGTACATCACCGTCGCCTGCCTGTGCATCCGTTTTGTGCCCTTCTTCCAGAACCTGCTGGGCGCCGGTCTGGCCGGTGAGGAGCTGCGGATCATGATGAATTCCGCCGTGTTCGCCACCTTCATGATGGCCATCACCTTCAACGGCTTCAACGCCCGCACCACCCACATGAATGTGTTTGAGAATCTGGGCCGCAACCGCAACTTCCTACTGGTGATGGGCGCCATCTTCCTGCTGCAGTTTGTGTTTGTCACCTTCGGCGGCGAGGTGCTGAGCGTGCACGCCATGGGCGTTGTCAACTGGCTCATCTGCCTGCTGATTGCCTTCCTGGTGATCCCGCTGGACCTGATCCGCAGGGCTGCAAAAAAACAGTAAACGAATCCTTTCCGAAGAGAGCCGATAACAGGTCGGCTCTCTTTTTTGCCGAAAAATTTTCAACCCGCCCGCGCACTGTGCAAGATTATCCGAAGGATGCTTGAAACAGCGGCGGAGATGCTGTATAATGGAAGAACTGCAAAACAGGAGGTGACGGGAATGCTGCATGTGGCTGTGGTGGAGGATGAAAAGCCGATGCGGGAGGAGCTGATTGCCGCGGTGACCCGCTTTGCGCGGGAAAGCGGCGAGCAGCTTCAGATCACTCCCTTTGAGAGCGCGGTGCTGCTCCTCACGGATTACCAGCCGGTATACGATCTGATCCTGATGGACATCTCCATGCCGATGCTGGATGGCATGCAGGCAGCCCGCCGGCTCCGGGAAAAGGACGAGAGCGTGCTGCTGATCTTTGTCACGGCGCTGGCCCGGTACGCCGCCAAGGGCTATGAGGTGGACGCGCTGGACTTTGCCCTCAAGCCGATTATCTACGACGAGCTGGCCATGAAGCTGCGCCGGGCCGTGCGCCGGCTGGCAGCCCGCCGGGAAGAAGCGGTATCGATCGTTTGCGGAGAAGATCTCTTCCGGGTCCCGGTCAACGAAATTTCCTTTATATAGGTGCAGGGACACAGCCTGACCTACCACTGCGGAGACAGGGTGCTCCACTCCTACGGCGCGCTGCGGGCTGTTTCGCAGAAGCCGTAGCTCCGGCAGTTTATCTTCTGCAACAGCTGCTACCTGGTCAACCCGCGCCATATCCGGGGCATCCAGGGGGACACCCTGCTGGTGGATAATGAGGTCCTGAAGATCAGCCGATCCCGGAAGAAGGAGCTTCTGCAGCACTTCGGCGGCCGTTCGGAGGGAGGTGTCTGACGCATGACAAGTATTCTCGCGGAGCTGTGGTCCAGGGTCAGCCTGGAGGTGTAGATTCTTATCCAGATCGCCATCCTCTGCCGCTGCCTGCCGCAGCGGAAGCATTTTGCCCTCCGGTTTGCCGGGATGGCCCTGCTGCTGCTGACTGCCTGCGCCCTCCTGAACCCGCAGACGCTCCGCATGCCGGAGAGCCTGATCGAGGATTTTACCTCCATGGTGCTGCGCGCCGCCCTGATCTGGTGCTGCTATGAGCTTTCCGTGTGGGACAGCATTTTTGTCTTCACGGTCTCCTACAGCTGCAAGTACCTGGCCTATTCCTGTGTGTATCTGCTGCAGCAGCTGCTGGGTGTGTTCCGGGCGGACGCTCCCCTGGCCAGCGTGATCCGCGTGGCGGTGGTGCTGCTGGAGAGCCTGATTGTGTGGCGTGCCCTGGGTCCCAG
>R03__coassemble_900_pt1 | contig 15319 bp, 14 predicted proteins | sample R03__metabat2_high_PE_065 | metagenome-assembled genome bin R03 | reverse complement strand
CGCGCCTGCGGGCGCGACCAGGGGGCTTTCCGGTCGCCCCCTGGACCCCTTCGGGGGCATGTTTTGGAGAATTGAAGTAATATTTCCAAAACCGATTGCCTTTTTTGAAATTTTGTGGCATGATATGCAAGGCCCGTGGGCCGCGACTGAAACAGAGAGGAATTGCTGATATGAAGCCGATCAAGGAAGGAAAAGTCCGGGAGATTTACGACAACGGCGACAGCCTGATCATGGTTGCCACCGACCGCATCAGCTGCTTTGATGTGATCCTGCACAACACGGTCACCAAAAAAGGCACCGTGCTCACCCAGATGTCCAAATTCTGGTTTGACATGACGGCCGACATCATTCCCAACCACATGATCTCTGTGGATGTGAACGACATGCCGGAATTCTTCCGTCAGCCGCAGTTTACCGGCAACAGCATGATGTGCCGCAAGCTGAAGATGCTGCCCGTGGAATGCATCGTTCGCGGCTATATCACCGGCAGCGGCTGGGCCAGCTACCAGAAGAACGGCACCGTGTGCGGCATCACCCTGCCGGAGGGCCTGAAGGAGAGCGACAAGCTGCCCGAACCCATCTACACCCCCTCCACCAAGGCGGAGCTGGGCGATCACGATGAGAACATTTCCTATGAGCAGAGCGTGGCGTATCTGGAAAAGCGCTTCCCCGGCAAGGGCGAGGAATACGCCGCCAAGCTGCGGGACTATACCATCGCCCTGTATAAAAAGTGCGCCGATTACGCCCTGACCCGCGGCATCATCATTGCCGATACCAAGTTTGAGTTTGGCCTGGATGAAGAGGGCAATATCGTGCTGGGCGACGAGATGCTCACCCCCGATTCCTCCCGCTTCTGGCCTGCCGACGGCTATGAGCCCGGCCATGCCCAGCCCTCCTTCGACAAGCAGTTTGCCCGCGACTGGCTCAAGGCCAACCCCGGCAACAACTGGACCCTGCCCCAGGAGGTGGTGGACAAAACCATCGCCATCTATCTGGAGGGCTACGAGCGCCTGACCGGCAAAAAGCTGTAAAAGCACCGCAAAAAAAGAGGATCATCCATATCGGATGGTCCTCTTTCATTTCGTTTACAGCACCTTGCTGAGAAAGTCCTGGGTGCGGGGATTCTGCGGATGGTTGAATACCTCTTCCGGAGTGCCCTCCTCCAGGATATAGCCGCCGTCCATAAAGATCACCCGGTCAGCCACCTCCCGGGCAAAGCCCATCTCGTGGGTCACCACCACCATGGTCATGCCGTCACGGGCCAGCTCCTTCATCACCTCCAGCACCTCGCCCACCATTTCTGGGTCAAGGGCGGAGGTGGGCTCGTCAAAGAGCATGATGTCAGGGTTCAAGCACAGGGCGCGGGCAATGGCCCCACGCTGCTTCTGTACGCCCTAGAGCTGACCGGGATAGTAGTTCGCCTTTTCCGACAGGCCAACGCGGGCCAGCATGGCCTCGGCCTTTTCCTTTGCCTCCGCAGGGGTCAGCTTTTTCAGGTCCACCGGGGCGAGCGTCAGGTTGCGCATCACAGACATGTTGTTGAACAGGTTGAAATGCTGAAATACCATGCCCACATTCTCGCGCAGCTTGTTGATGTCAACCCGCTTGTCCAGAATGTTGGTGCCGTCCACCACCATTTCGCCGGCGGTGGCCTCCTCCAGACCGTTGATGCAGCGAAGGAAGGTGGATTTTCCGCTGCCGCTGGGGCCGATCACCACCACAACCTCGCCCTCGTAAACATTCAGGTTGATGTCCTTCAGCACCTCCAGCTTGCCGAAGGTCTTCCGCAGGTGACCGGCGTGGATCTTGATGTTGTTATTTTGCCTCATACTTCAGCCTCTTTTCCAGCACAGCCGCCAGCCGCTGCAGGCACAGGATCACGATCAGATACATGGCGCCCACCACTACCCAGGTCTGGGTGGACATAAAGGTATCCGCCACCACATTCTTGGCGGTGTTGACCAGCTCCGGAAAGCCGATGACCGACAGAATGGAGGTGTCCTTCAGGGTGATGATAAACTGGTTGATGATGGAGGGGATCATGGTTTTGATGGCCTGGGGCATCACGACCCGGTACATGGCGCGCCCCCAGGGGAGACCCAGGGAGCGGGCTGCCTCCATCTGTCCCTTGTCCACCGACTGGATGCCGGCGCGGATAATCTCCGCCATATAGGAGCCGCAGTTCAGGGCCAGGCAGATGGTGCCGGCGGTGAGGGCGTCCAGGGTGAGCCGGGCACCGAAGGGGCGGTTCAGAATGGAGTTCCAGAAATAGGGCACGCCGAAATACACAAAGTAGGCCAGCACGATCATGGGGACGCCGCGCACCAGGTTGACAAAGATGGCGGCAATTACCTTGCAGGGCTTGTTGTGCATCACGCTCATCATACCAAAGATGATGCCCAGGATGCAGGCGAAAAACAGGCCAAGCAGCGCCAGCAGCAGCGTTTGCCCCATGGCGGTCAGCAGCAGCGAACCGTATTGCTGAATGATCTTAAGCAAAATTTTCCCTCCCATCGCGCGTGGTGGAGAAACGAAGGAAACGGGGACACTCGTCACGGAGCGTCCCCGCATTGGAACCGTCTGTCAGATTCAGTTGAAGTACTTGGCGATCAGCTCATCATAGATGCCGTTTTCCTTCACATTGGCCAGGCCGGCGTTGAACTTGTCCACCAGCTCCTGCTTGGCGTCGGAGAACACGGCAAAGCCGTAGTTGGCACCCTCGTTGGCGGAGCCGTCAATGAACTGCAGCGGCACGCCGGCAGCGATGTTGGCGCTCAGGATGGGAGTATCGTTCACGCAGGCATCCGCCTGGCCGCCGGCCACGGACTGATACATGGTGGCGTCGTCCTCCACGGTGATCACGGTAAAGCCGTAGGTGTCCTTCACCTCTTCGGCATACTTGTTGCTCTCGGTGCCGATCTTGGTCACCACCACACAGTCCTTCAGGTCCTCCAGAGAGGCGATGGAAGAGCCGGCAGCCACAGCGAAGGACTGGCTGGCGTTAAAGTAGCCATCGGAGAAGATCCAGCCGTTGGCCTTGCGCTCCTCGGTGATGGAAGCGCCGGCGATCATGCCGTCATACTGGCCGGACTGGCAGCCGGCAATGGCGGAGTCCCAGCCCACAGCCTGCCACTCCACGGAAAATTCCTGGTCGGCGGCAATGGCGTTCATCAGGTCCACATCAAAGCCCACCAGCTCGCCGTTTTCGTCGATCCACTCAAAGGGCTTGAAGGGGTTATCGGTACCAATCACATAATCGGCGGCCAGGGCGCTCACGGCAGTCAGCACCAGGGCCAGGGCCAGCACCAGAGAAATCAGCTTTTTCATCAGGAACAGCCTCCTTAAAAATGAATGTTGAAAAAAACAACAGGCCTATTTTATCTTTTCAAAAGCAGATTGTCAAGAGAAAATTGCAAGTTTGGAAAAATAAAAATGCAAAACTCCATAAAAAACGCCTCCCCGGTGCGGGGAGGCGGGCGGCTTATTTCACTTTTACCTTGATTTTGAAGGTTTCGCCGAAGGAGCTTGTCACCGTGATGGTGCAGGTGCCTTTTTTCACAGCGGTGAGCTTTCCTTTGCTGCTCACCTTCACAATCTTTTTGTTGGAGGACTTGAAGGTGTACTTCGCGCCGGTGGTTCCGGTCTGCTTGGGTTTGAGGGTCAGGCTCTTGCCGGCGCTGAGGGTCAGGGATTTCTTCAGCCCCGTGATTTTAACCGACTTGACGGTGATCTTTACCTCGGCTTTTTCTCCGTGGGCGGAGGTGATGGTGATGGTGGCCTTGCCGGTCTTCAGGGCGGTCACTTTGCCGTTTTTATCCACCTTGGCGATCTTCTTCGCGGAGGATTTGTAGGTGAAGCCGGGGTCCGCGATGCCGCTCTGCTTTGGCTTCAGCGTGACCGACTTGCCGGGCTTCAGGGTCTTGGAGGCGGTGACGCTGATGGGGAATACCGAGTCCGGATCGGGGGTGAAGGCCAGCCCATAGCCGGCGGCAATTTTCTGGGCGGTGGGCCCGCCGGTTACCGTGAGAGACCCGCAGCCGCTGAAGATGCCCGTGCCCACCGAGGTCACCTTGCCGGGCATGGTGACAGCGCTCAGGGCGCCGCAGCCGCTGAAGGCGCCGGAGCCGATGGCGGTTACCGTGGCGGGCAGCGTTACCGTGCGCAGCCCCTTCATGCCGGAAAAGCTGTCGGCACCGATCCCGGTGACGCCCTCTTCCACCACAACGGTTGTGATGACCGGCGCGCAGGCCTTCCAGGGCGCACTGTCGTCCGGGATCGCGCCGGTGCCGCTGATGGACAGCACACCGGTTTCCCGGTTCACGCTCCAGGTTATGCCGTTCAGGTCACCGCTGAAGCTGCAAATGCTCAGGATGCCGTCCACAAAGGAGATGCTGTAGTTGGGATTGCTTCCTTCTGCCTGCGAGGCAGCCAGCCGGTAGGAGCCGAGCTCTTCACCCGTCTCCGTGCGGGATACCGTCACGCCGCTCAGCGTGTCCCCGTTTACCAGGCCTGAGGCAGTCCAGGTCAGCGCCGGGTCGGCCTCTCCGACGGCCTTGCACCGGTCATCGGCTGTTACGGTGATGGCCTTTGGCAGGATGGTCAGGCTTGCCGCTGCGCCGGAATCTGTCACGGTGTAGTTTGCGTCTTTGGCGGAATCAATGGTCAGGGTGATGGCATAGCTGCCCGCATTCTCGCCGGCTTCCCGGATGGCGGTCACGCCGCTCAGCGTGTCCCCGCTTATCAGGCCATTGGCTGTATAGGTCAGCGCCGGGTCCGCGTCGCCATAGGTTTTGGTCAGGGAATCGGCCGATACAGTCACCGGGCGGGGCGTAATGGTCAGCGCTCCCTGCTGAACAGCTACCGCATAGTTGGGGTTTTCCCCGACACTTGCAATGATAGTGTAGCTGCCCACGCCTTCACCGGCCTTTCGGCTCAGGGAGACATTCGTCAGCGCCGCACCGGCCTCGGGCTTGCCTGTTACCGTATAGGTCAGGGTGGGATCATCATTGCCGTATACCTTGGCCTGGTTGTCGGCGGATATGGTCACCTGGCAGGGGGAGATGGTCCAGTCAACCGTTGTGCTGCCGGTAAACCAGCCCGCGCCGGTGACGGTGGCGGTGTAGGTGCCGGCGTCAGTTTGCTCCGCACCGGAAAGGGTATAATCGGTCCCTTCGGTCAGCGCCGTGCCGTTCATCGTCAGGGAGATGGGTGCGTGCCGGGCGGTGCCGTCATAAACGGTGATGCCGGCTGATGCCGTTGCCTTCGTGATGGGGCAATAGACCCGGAAAACCGCTTCAATGTGTCCTGAACCGGCTGCGGTTTTCGCGGTGATGGTTACCTCGCCGCCGCTGACGGCAGTTACCACGCCGCTGCTGTTGACGGTGGCGATCGAGGGGTCGCTGCTGGTCCACACAAAATCAGAGGCCGGATACGAGCGGGCGTTCGTCCAGCCCTCGCCCCACATGGGGGTCAGGGTCTGGGTCTCACCTACATTCAATGTGCATACGCCGCTCACGCCCCGGAAGTAAAGAGGCGTGCTGCCTTCCGTGATATCAACCGCCACGGTGACCGACCGGGTGCCTGTGGCAGTGCAGCCGCTGCCCGTTGCGCTGCCGAAGCACTGCACCCAGTAGCGGGTGCCGTTGCTGTCCACAAAGCAGCCGATGCCGATGCAGTTGTAGACCTCTTTGACCATGTTTGCGTAATGGCCGGCGGAGTTATACCAGCCGTTGTACACGCTCTGAGCCGTGCCATAGCCCGCAGCGATGTTTTCGCCCTGATAGCCGCCGCAGGGGGAGAACGCGGTATAACAGGGGGTGCCGTTGGGCCGGGTGTGACTGAACAGCACAGCGCACTCCGCGGCGCGCTGCATGGCGACCTCCATCAGGTCGGCGTCCATGGTCAGGGTGCTCACCTGAATCGTGCTCCCATCGGTACCGGTGCCGCCGTTGCGCAGGGCGTTCACATAGGTCAGCACCTCCTGCGCCGCGCTGTAGTCATAGGTCCCCTGCACATGCAGGGTGTAGGTATCTCCGCTGTCGGCACAGGCGAAGCCGAAGCACAGGGAAAGCGCCAGCAAAGCCAGCAGGCCGACCAAAAGATGATGCTTGTGCATGCCGAATCCTCCCTTTTCCCCCTCGGGGCCCATTCAGCTTTCTTCCTCCGCCGTCTCCGGGTTTTCGTTGGCGCGGGCATCGGCCAGCACCTTGGCGATGTGCACCCCATAGGCGATGTTCTGGTCGCTCACAAAGCTCAGCTGGGGGGTGGAGCGGATGATGATGTTCCGGCCCAGCTCCCGGCGGATATAGCCGGAGGCGTTCTTCAGGGCGGCCATCAGGGGCTCCCGCTTTTCATCCTCCAGCACGCTCACATAAATTTTGGCAAACTTCAGGTCACGGGTCACCTCCGCACGGGTCACGGAAAAGGTGCCCTCCACGCGGGGGTCGTTCAGATCCTCCCGGATGATGCGGTCCACCTCCCGGCGGACTTCTTCACTGATCCGGTCAATACGCTGATACTGGCTGCTCATAATGCTCCTTTTATGCAATCAAAAATGCAAGATATACAGGCTCCGGCTGGGTCAAACCGTGCAAAAATATTGTACCGCATCTTCCTGAAAAGAACAAGATGAAATTTCCCGTTGACAAGCCGGTCCGGCGGGGGTATACTTGCATTTGTTCCGTGAATGACGGAGAACCTGCCTGCCCTTTCCCCCGCGCCAGAGAGCCCGTGCCCCGGCTGCAAGCACAGGCCGCGGAAATCCGCAGGATACCATCTCCCGACACTGGCGGCCCATGCCCGTTACCGCATGAAGGAAGAGAGAAAACCGAAGCTCCGGCTTCGTTTTAAGCAGGGTGGAACCGCGGATGCGCAGCATTCGTCCCGGCAGATGGGGCGGGTGCTTTTTTGATGCCGGAGCCCGCCCTGCACACTGGCATCAAAGAGGAGGAAACCGGTATGAAAATCATTTACAATGACGGTCGTGTGGATGAGTGCCCTGCCGAGGACGAGCTGCATGTGCTCCGCCACAGCGCGGCCCACATCCTGGCGCAGGCGGTGAAGAACCTCTATCCCGACGCCCACTTTGCCTACGGTCCCGCCACCGAGAAGGGCTTCCATTACGACATTGACCTGGGGGATGTCAAGCTCTCCGACGAGGATCTGCCCGCCATCGAGAAGGAAATGCAGGCCATCGTCAAAAAGAACTATCCCATCAAGCCCTTCGCCCTGGGCCGCGAGGAGGCCATTGCCCTCATGCAGGAGCGGGGAGAGACCTATAAGGTGGAGCACATCGGCGATCTGCCGGAGGATGCCCGCCTTACCTTCTACCAGCAGGGCGATTATATCGACATGTGCGTCGGTCCGCATCTGTGCTACACCAAGGGACTGAAGGCCTTCAAGCTCACCGGCATTTCCGGCGCCTACTGGAAGAACGATGCCTCCAACAAGATGCTCACCCGCATTTCCGGCACGGCCTTCGCCTCCAAGGAGGAGCTGGCCGAGTATGAGCGCCAGATGGAGGAGGCCCGCCAGCGGGACCACCGCAAGATCGGCAAGGAAATGCAGCTCTTTATGACCGATAACCTGATTGGCCGCGGCCTGCCCATGTTCCTGCCCAAGGGCTACACCGTGTGGCAGGAGCTGGAGAATTACATCAAGGACAAGGAGCGTGCGCTGGGCTATCTGCATGTGATGACCCCCTGCGTGGGCACCGTGGACCTGTACAAGACCTCCGGCCACTGGGAGCACTACAAGGAGAACATGTTCCCCGCCATGGAGGTGGAGGGCGAGAGCTTTGTGCTGCGCCCCATGAACTGCCCCCACCACATGATGATCTACGCCAACCGTCCCCGCTCCTACCGCCAGCTGCCCCTGCGCATCGGTGAGATCGCCCACGATTTCCGCTTTGAGGCCAGCGGCACCCTGAAGGGCATCGAGCGCGGCCGTCACTTCTGCCAGAACGACGCCCACCTGTTTGTGACCCCCGAGCAGATCAAGGACGAGGTGGCCTCTGTGGTCAACCTGATCTTTGATGTGTACAAGGACTTCGGCATCACCGACTATCGCTGCGTGCTGTCCCTGCGGGATCCGGCCGACAAGAAGAAGTACCATCAGGACGATGAAATGTGGGAGAAGGCCGAGAACGGCCTGCGCGAGGTGCTGAAGGAGCTGGGCATCCAGTTTACCGAGGAGATCGGCGAGGCCGCCTTCTACGGCCCCAAGCTGGATGTGAATGTCAAGCCTGCCGTGGGCGCCGAGTACACCCTGTCCACCTGCCAGCTGGACTTCTGCCTGCCCGCCAAGTTCCACCTGACCTATGTGGACAAGGACGGCCAGGACCGCACCCCCGTGGTGCTGCACCGGGCCATTCTGGGCTCGCTGGACCGCTTTATGGCCTACCTCATTGAGGAGACCAAGGGCCGCTTCCCCCTGTGGCTGGCGCCTGTGCAGATCAAGGTGCTGCCCGTGTCCGAAAAGAGCATGGACTACGCCACCAAGGTGTACGAGGCGCTGAAGGCCGAAAAGCTGCGGGTGGAGCTGGACTCCTCCAACGAGAAGATCGGCTACAAGATCCGTGCTGCCCGGCAGGAAGACCGGGTGCCCTACATGCTGATCCTGGGCGAGAAGGAGATCGCCGAGAACACCGTCTCCGTCCGCGACCGGGATACCGATGCCACCACCACCATGACCCTGGATGAGCTGGTTGCCATGCTGAAGCAGCGCATCGCCGACAGGAAGTAAAAATCCTGCCTCAATCAAATCAACCGTTAAAGGAGCATCACCATGAACGAAGAGAACAAGAACCTGGATGAAGAGACCATGGAGCCCGATCTGGTAGAGCTGGAGGACGACGAAGGCAATGTCATCACCATGGAGGTGGTGGACTACTTCTTCTATCAGGGCCAGGAGTATGTGATCCTCTCTGAGTACAGCGAGGAGGAGACCGATGACACCGAAGAGGTGGACTGCTACATCATGAAGGTCATCGTCACCACCGAGAACGGCGAGGAGCTGGAGTCCTTCGAGCCCATCGAGGACGAGAAGCTGGAGGCCAGGCTCATCGAGGTGGCCACCACCCGCCTGAACGAGGATGCCGAGGGCGACGAGGAAGTCTGATTTTGTCCAAAACCATCAGGAGCGCGGAGAATTTCTCTCCGCGCTCCTTTTTTGATCAGTCGGGTTCTTTTTGCAGGTGCGGATACCGCCCGTCAAAGCAGGCGCTGCACAGGGGCAGCCCGCCGGTCATCCGGGGGAGATCCTCCAGCCGCATATAGCCCAGGGAATCCGCGCCAATCTGCGCCCGGATCTCCTCGGCGGAGAAGCGGTCCGCAATCAGCTGGCTGGTGTCCGCCACATCCGTGCCGTAATAGCAGGGGTACAGGAAGGGCGGGGAGCTGATGCGCACATGCACCTCCCGGGCACCGGCCTCCCGCAGCATCCGGATCAGGTTGGTGATGGTGGTGCCCCGCACGATGGAATCGTCGATCAGCACCACCCGCTTGTCCCGCACGGCGTCGGTCAGCACGCTCAGCTTCATGTGCACGGCATTTTCCCGCTCCGCCTGGGTGGGCTTGATAAAGGTGCGGCCGATATAGCCGTTTTTATAAAAGGCGTGCACAAAGGGGATGCCGGAGCGGTGCGCATATCCGGCGGCGGAGGTCATGCCGGATTCCGGCACGCCGGTCACAATGTCCGCCTCCACGGGGTAGGCGTCGGCCAGGGCCTCTCCGCCCCGGAAGCGGGCACTGTACACGCTCACACCGTCCATCGCCGAGTCCAGCCGGGCAAAGTAGATGTACTCAAAAATGCAGTGGGCCCTCCGGCCTGCCTCCGGCAAAAAGGTGGACTGCAGGCCCTTTCGGCTGATGGTGAGGATCTCTCCCGGGGCGATGTCCCGCACAAACTCCGCGCCGGCGGCAGCGAGGGCGCAGCTTTCCGAGGCCAGCATCCAGCCGGAGGCCGTTTTGCCCAGACACAGGGGCTTGAGCCCAAAGGGATCCCGCACCGCCACCAGCTTGCGGGGGCTCATGATGATAAAGGCGTAGCCGCCCTGCAGCCGGGGCGCCGCCCGGGTCACCGCCTCCTCAATGGAGCCTGCCCTGGCCCGCTCCCGGGCAATGAGCACCGCCGCCACTTCTGTGTCGGAGGTGGCGCGGAATACCGCCCCCTGCTCTGCCAGCTCCTGCCGCAGCGCGCCGGCGTTTACAATATTGCCGTTGTGCACCAGCGCCAGCGTGCCCTTCAAATAATAGAAGGAGATGGGCTGAATGTTTTCCATGCGACCGTCGCCGGTGGTGGAGTAGCGCACATGGCCCACGCCGATATTGCCCCGGAGAGCGGCCAGCCGCTGGGCGTCGAACACCTCGCTCACCAGGCCGTTGCCCTTGTGGAGGCACAGGTTGTCCTTTTCGCCGTAGGTATCGCACACGGCGATGCCCGCCGCCTCCTGCCCCCGGTGCTGCAGCGCCACCAGTCCGTAATAGATGACCGGAGCCGCCGGCCGGCTGTCGCTGTTCCACACGCCGAATACGCCGCATTCCTCGTGGGGCTTTTCGTCAAAAGGGTTTTTCATGCACACGCCCTCCCTGAAAAAACGAAATCGCCGATGCTGAAAAAGCACCGGCGTCTTTGCCCGTGAAGTATCACTGATTTCCAGTCTGATGGAATCCGCGGCCGTCCTTGGCCGCGGCACCATCATAGCACAAAGGGAAACGGGATGCAAGCGGGAAATCCGGATTATTCCATGTCGTACAGCTTCATGGTCTCGGTGTCCCGGTATTCATGCTTCTCATAATAGCCGATCAGGGTGCCGTCCCCGTCCCGCAGGGCCACCATGTATACATCCTTGTTTTCCTTGGTATTCTTGTAGGTATAAACCAGGTTGTGGGCGGGATCGGCGGCAAACCAGGCGACCACCCGGTCGATGATCTCACAGCTGCGGGGGTTGTGGCAGGCCTTCAGGGAGCGGCCCACCAGGTTGCCGTGGTTGCGCCGGATGGCGGCGGGATTCATGTAGATGATGGTGTGCTCCAGGTCGCAGAGCACCACAGACGTGCGGTCCTGCTCCAGCACACTGCGGAAAAAGGGCGCAAGCTCAATTGTTGTCATATTATTCCTCACTCCATTTCAAAGGGCCGCAGGGGCATGCCGTTGTCTCCGAAAACATGCACCTTTGCCCAGCTTACATAGGCGTACCGGGCGGCCATGGGATACGGTACCTCCTCCGAGGAGAGGACAATCTCCGTTCCCTGGCGGATCACCGCGTTGGCGGGATGGAATATCCCGTCCGCTCCGGCCACCTCAAACAGGTCGGCGGGGCCGCCCACGGTATGCACCGGCTGGTCCAGCAATACAGTCAGCGTGCTGTCCTCTGTCCGCTTGCTGAGGGCAGTGGGGGGCAGGCGGAGGGCAGCGGCCTCGTCCCCGGCCAGGGCCAGATACTCATCCGCCATGCGCTCACCGGGAGTGCGCTTGTCGGTGGGGTGGATGTTGTTGAACTCACCGCAGTCGATCAGGCAGGTGAGGGCGCTGTGGCGCGTCTCCCGCCATACCCGGTGCTGGGCCATGCGGGTGCGGGGCCAGGCATAGTCCTCCTCATGCCCCTTCTCAATCCACATGGGCAGCTGCATATTGATAAAGGGCAGCTCCTGATTTTGGAACAGCTCCCGCCAGCGGCGCACCATGCCGGCGAGCAGCAGGTCGTAGCGGTCGGTGCGGGTGGTGTCGTCTTCCCCCTGGTTATAGAGGAAAGCAGTGAGGGCAGCGGGGGTAACCCGCTTCAGCATGGTCTCCGCCAGGCCGGCGGGGCGGTACTGGGAGCCGGGACCCACCGGCGGGAACCAGGGGCACTTGCCCGCCTGCGCCTCGATGTCCTCCCACTCAATGCCGGGATGGGCGGCGCGGACCTCCTCCACCTTTTTGTTCCACACATCCATGGCGGCCTCGAACACATCCTCCTCGGCCTGCCAGGTCTCCATGGTCTTGTCGCCCGCCTGGGCGGCGTACTCGGTGAGATACCGGGTGCCCTCGGCGCTTTGGCGCAGGGCCTCCTCATCCATCCAGGCGGTGACGGAGGTGCCGCCCCAGTAGCAGCCGATGATGCCGATGGGCAGGTTCAGCTGGCGGCGGAGCCTGGCGGCAAAGAAGTAGCCCACCCCGCTCATTTCCGGGGAGCTGCCGGGGGTCATGGGCTCCCAGCGGCAGCCGGGTTGTGCGGCATCGGCTTTGGCGGGCACGCTCTCCTTGGGTACCATGTACCAGCGCAGGTCCGGGTCCTCATGGGCGGCAATAATGTCCTTGCCCTCATCCGCATTGCACAGGGGCAGCTCCATGTTGCTTTGGCCTCCGGCAAGGAATACCAGGCCGGTGGCGATGTCCCGGGCGGTGTAAGTCTCCGCCCCGTCGGAAATCTCCAGGGAGAGGCCGGTCAGCGCGTCGCAGACAGCAGGCAGCAGCACCAGAAAACGGCCGCCGCGGGCTTCGCAGCAGCCTGTTTCCAGGGGAGAACCGTCCGTGTCCCGCAGGGTGGCACGGACGACCGATTCCTCGTCCGCCTCGCCAAAGATCCGCAGCTCCCGGTCCATGGGAAAAATACAGTGATCACCAAACAGCGGAAATGGCTTCAGCATGTTATTCCCTCACTTTCCCAGAAAGCGGAGATTTTTTTCGATCAGTTTGCAGCGCTGGCGCACACAGTCCGGGCTGCGATGGGGGTCCTCCGGGGTGTTGAACACATAATCGCACAGGCGGTCCACATCGGTGGCGGCCACATGCATCCGGGTGTCGGAGGAGGCGTAGTAGATGTACACCTTGCCGTCCTCATCCGCGATGGCACCGTTGGTGAATACCACATTGCTCACATCGCCCAGCCGCTCATGCCCCATGGGTCCCAGCAGCATGCCGGAGGGCTCTGCAATCACTTTGGAGGGGTCCTCCAGCGAGGTGGCAAAGGCATACAGCACATAGCGCAGGCCGGCGGCGGTGTTGCGCACGCCGTGGGCGATGTGGATCCAGCCCCGGTCGGTTTTGATCGGCACCGCGCCGGCGCCGTTCTTGCTCTCGGTGATGGTGTGATAGCGGCGGAGACTGATAATCTTCTCCTCGTCGATCACGGGATGGGTGATGTCCTCGCAAAGACCAAAGCCGATGCCGCCGCCGGAGCCGGTCTCGATAAAGTCGTCCATGGGGCGGGTATAGAAGGCATACTTGCCGTTGACAAATTCCGGGTGGAGTACCACATTGCGCTGCTGGGGAGAGCGGAGGGTTACCAGGTTGGGCAGCCGCTCCCAGGTCTCCAGGTCCTTTGTGCGCACAATGCCCGCGGCCGCCACGGCGGCGGACAGGTCGGGGTTGCTCTTGTCTTTGCTCTCGGAGCAGAATACGCCGTAGATCCAGCCGTCCTCGTGCTGGGTCAGGCGCATGTCATACACATTGGTCTCGTCCGGCTCGGTGTCCGGCAGCACGATGGGGTAGTCCCGGAAGCGGAAGCCCTCAGTGGGGCTGTCGCTCTCCGCCACCGCGAAGAAGCTCTTGCGGTCCATGCCTTCCACGCGCACCACCAGGCAGTACTTGCCATTCACCTTCAGGGCGCCGCTGTTGAGGGTGGCGTTCACGCCCAGCCGCTGCATCATATAGGGATTGGCGGCGGGGTCGGCGTCGTACATCCAGAAGGGCGGCACATGCTCCCGGGTCAGTACCGGGTAGGTGTAGCGCTCATACAGGCCATTGTAGAAATGCTCGTTGACCGGGTTCGGGCGGCGGATGAGCCGCTCATAGGATTCCATCAGGGAAGAAAAGCTGCGCACCTGCATGATGTTGTCCTCCGTTTGTCAGAACTGGTCTTTGGCCTGATCGTCGCCGTACTGCAGATCGCTGTGGGCCTTGATGTAGTCCACAATCTCATCCACCTTGCCGAAGGCCACGCCCACATTGGTATCCGCCGCGCCGTAGTAGATGGCGATGCGGCCGGTGTCGGCATCCTGCAGGGTGGCGCAGGGGAACACCACATTGGGCACAAAGCCGGTGGTTTCATAGGGCTCCTCGGGGGTGAGAAGGTGGTTCTCGCAGCGGTAGAGCACCTTGCTGGGCTCGTTGATGTCCAGGATGGCGCCGCCCATGGAATACACAAAGCCGTTGCAGGTGGTGGCCACGCCGTGATAGAACAGCAGCCAGCCCTCATCCGTCTCAATAGGCGCAGCACCGGCGCCGATCTTTACGCTCTCCCACCACTTGCTGCCGCGGCCCATCACATGGCGATGGCAACCCCAGTAGGTCATATCCGGGCTCTCGGAGATGAAGATATCGCCGAAGGGGGTGTGACCGGAATCGGAGGGGCGGGACAGCAGCTTGAACTTGCCGTTGATTTTGCGGGGGAAGAGCACCGCGTTGCGGTTGAAGGGAATAAAGGGATTCTCGATGCGGGTAAAGGTCTTGAAATCCCGGGTCTTGGCCATGCCGATGGCCGCGCCGTAGAAGTCGGTGCACCAGATGATATAGTAGGTGTCCTCCACCTTTACCAGGCGGGGATCGTAGGCGTAGTGGGGCATCTTGGGCTTGCCCTCATCATCCACAAAGGGCACCTTGGAGCGCTCCACATCCCAATGGAGGCCATCTTTGGAGTGGCCCAGGTACACATAGGGGATGCCGTTTACCTGCTCGCCCCGCAGCACGGCGATATAGCTGTAGCCATCGTGCTCATAGGGCACCACCGCACTGTTGAAAATGCGGGCGATTTCGGGGGTGGGATTGCGGCCCATCACGGGGTTGGCGCTGTAGCGCCAGAGGGGGCTCTCGGTCTTTTTATCGGCGGGGCAGTCCTGCCAGGGGATGTTCGGGAGAGACACGCCGTTCACAAGCTTGGCCATAAAAATATGCTCCTTTGCTCCGGCAGCGCCGGCTTGTATTTCGTCAGGACCATTTTACCAACGGCAGAAAGGATTGTCAAGGCAAACAAAGCGGGCGGAAACGATTTCAGGGGGAGGGGCCCCGCCACCTCGCGGTTTTTGCCAGATTTCATGATGGGTTCTTTGCGGGAAAAATTGCAAACCTCTTGACAGAACAGGCAAAAAACGGTAAAATGAATCCGTCCTGCAAGTCTGGTCAGGCTTGATGCGGGACCTGCAGGTGTAGCTCAATGGCAGAGCATCGGCTTCCCAAGCCGACTACGTGGGTTCGATTCCCATCACCTGCTCCATTACCGCATCAACCGCCATGGGCAGCGACTATCATATCGCAGCTTGTGCGAACTTATAAGGAGGAGATACCAATGGCTAAGGAACATTATAACCGTACAAAGCCCCATGTCAACATTGGTACCATT
>R03__coassemble_786_pt1 | contig 16855 bp, 10 predicted proteins | sample R03__metabat2_high_PE_065 | metagenome-assembled genome bin R03 | reverse complement strand
CAGCGGCAATCTGGCCTTTCTCAGACTGAAGAATCTTGTGACAGACCTGACGGAAGACCTGCGCGGCGGCAGGGATCTCGAAAAGGCCCGCACGCTTTATCCGACCGTGGCCGAATGCTACGAACAGGTCGTCAGCGCGATTCAGGAGTTTACCGCCGCACGCTGACCGAATCGCAAAAAGCCGAAAGAGGAGGATACGATCATGCGCAAGATCCTCATAGTGGAAGATAACGAAATGAACCGGGAGATCCTGAAGGATATCCTGGAGGACGAATACGAGGTGCTGGAGGCCGAAAACGGCGCGGAGGGCCTGCGCTGCCTGGAGGAGCATTGCCGTGATCTGTCTGTGATTCTGCTGGATTTGCAGATGCCGGTGATGAACGGCATGGAATTCCTGCAGGCTGCGGGCCGTGATCCGCTGCTGGCCGCTGTGCCGGTGATTGTGATGACCGCCGACACCCATGAAAGCACCGAAGAGGAGTGCATTCGGCTGGGCGCGGTGGAATTTCTGGAAAAGCCCTACCGCCCCAGCGTGATCCTCAGCCGTATCCGGAACATGATCCGCATCCGGGAAAACGCGGCGGAAATGGATGCCATCGAGTATGATGAGCTGACCGGCCTGTATACCCGTCAGGCCTTCTATCACTATGCCGCCCAGCGGCTGAAGCAGGAGCCGGACACCGACTTTACACTGCTGATGATCGACATTGACAACTTCAAGCTGATCAACAGCGTGTATGGCGAGGGAAACGGCGACCGGCTGCTGAAGCACATTGCGGATAACCTGCGGGAGCAGGGCAGGCATACAACCAGCATCAACACCCATTATGGGGCAGACCGCTTTGCCGCTCTGTATCATGCGGAGGATGTGCCGGAGGCTGAGGTGCTGGATCAGAAGGTGCGTGCCATTGCGGCAGCCTCGACCATTGAAAATCTGGTGGTGCGCATCGGTCTGTATGAGCATGTCAGCCACGACCTGTAGGTCAGCCGGATCTGTGATCGGGCCATTGAGGCGCTGAACACCGTCAAGCACAGCTATGAGCACCGGGTCGGCACCTGGGACGGCCCGCTGGCCACCCGCAAGCGCCAGGAGATGGAGATGGAGGCAGCCTTTGCCGGCGCTCTTGCCGGCGGCGAGTTTGAGGCCTGGTACCAGCCGAAGTTCGACCCGGCTGCCGACCGGATCGTCGGAGCGGAGGCCCTGGTGCGCTGGCGCAAGCCGGACGGCAGCATGGTTTCCACCGGCGCGTTTATCCCGCTGTTTGAAAAGGACGGCCTGGTGATCCGGCGGGACGAGTATATCTTCCGGCAGGTGTGTGACCTGCAGGCGAGACGCTTGGCTGCCGGCCAGGAGATTCTTCCCATCTCGGTAAATATGTCCCGGATGGCGCTGCACCGGGCCGATGTGGTGGCTGCCTATCGGGCCATTGTGGACGAGTACCGCATTCCCATCTCCTGTGTACCCATTGAGATCACCGAAAGCTCTGCGCTTTCCAGCCTGCAGATCCAGGACCTGGTCAAGCGCCTGAAGGACGCCGGCTTTGCCCTGCACATGGATGACTTTGGCTCCGGCTATTCCTCCCTGACCAGCCTTTCCATGCTGCCCTTTGATGTCATCAAGCTGGACAAGAGCCTGACCGACACACTGAACACCGTCAAGGGCCAGACCATTGTGAGCCATATGATCGACATCATCCATGCCCTGGGCATGCGGGTGGTTGCCGAGGGCGTGGAGGACGCGGAGCAGAACGCGTATCTCCGTTCCCGGGGCTGCGACGCCATTCAGGGCTACTTCTACTCCAAACCCCTGTCGGAAGAGGGCTTCCGGGCGCTGGAGCAAAAGAATCTGACGAAGAACCATGATGTGGACGCCTGATGGGCATCCGGCAAAGTGGGATGCTGAGGCCGGAAGATAACGCAAAAAAAGTGGGAGCGGTTTCAGGAATGGGCCGCTCCTGCTTTAAAAATATGATGCAGTCAAAGGAGCACGACCATGAAAACGGCATCCGGCCTGGTGGCATATTGCAGGCGGCAGCTGGGAAAGCCTTACTGGTTCGGGACCTTCGGAAACACCACAACGGTGGAGCTGTATGAGAAAAAGAAGCAGGAGTATCCTTCCCAGTACGAGGCGGAGGATTTTCTGCTGCAGCTTGGCAGCCGGGCGCACGACTGCAGCGGGCTGGTCAAGGGGTACTTCTGGAGCGAAGCTCCCGATGCTGAGCCGGTGTATGCCTCCGGAGGCTTTCCGGACATCTCCGCCAACGGCATTGCGGAGAAATGCGGCGCCACAGAAGATATGGCGGCCATGCCGGATGTGCCGGGGTTGCTGGTTTTTATGCCCGGCCATGTGGGGGTCTATGTGGGCGGCGGCAGGGTGATCGAGGCCCGCGGGCACCGCTGGGGCGTGGTGGAAACCGTACTGGCGGAGCGGCCCTGGTCCCGCTGGGGCCGTTGTCCGGGGCTGGCCTATGAGGAAGAGGACAACACCTGACCATAAAACACGGATGACCGGAGGCAACAGATGGAACGACAGGCAGACAAAAAGCATCGGTTTTCCAACAGGGACCTGCGCAGGCTGATCATCCCGCTTTTTCTGGAAAATCTGCTGGTGCTCATGGTGGGCATGGCGGATACCTTCATGTCCAGCCAGGCGGGTGACGCAGCGGTGTCCGGCGTTTCCCTGGTGAATATTTTCGGCAACTTCTTTATTGCCATCTTTGGTGCGGTGGCCACAGGCGGCGCCGTGATGATCAACCAGTATATCGGCAAGCGGGACCGGAAGGGCGCGGAGCATACCGCCGGCCAGCTGCTGCTGCTGCTGACCTGCTTTTCGGGCCTCTGCACCGTGCTGGTGCTGGTGTTCAATCAGGTAATCCTGAACGCCCTGTACGGCGCGGTGGACAGCAGCGTGATGGCCGTCTGCGTGGACTACCAGCGGATCATTGCCCTGTCCCTGCTCCCGATGGGCATCTATGACGCCGGCTCGGCCCTGTGCCGCAGCACCAAAAAGACCCATGTGACCCTGGCAATCTCCATTGTCGCCAACCTGTGCAATGTGCTGGGCAACTACCTCAGCATGTTTGTGCTGCACATCGGCACGGTGGGGCTTGCCTGGTCCACCCTGATTGCCCGGGTGGTTTCGGCGGTCTGTGTCACCTTCTACAACTTCAGGCTGGAGAAGGAAGTTCCCTTCCGCCTGTCGGAGATCCTGCCCTTTGACTGGCATGCCATGAAGCCGATCCTCCGTGTGGCGGTTCCCAATACGGTGGAGAGCGGCACCTTCCAGCTGACCAAGGTGGCGCTTTCCGGTATGCTGGCGGCCTTTGGCACGGTGCAGATTGCCGCCTACGGCATTTCCCAGAGCCTCTGGTCCCTGTCTGCACTGATTGTTGCCGCCACAGGCCCCGCCTATGTGACGGTGATCGGCCAGTGCATGGGTGCCGGGGATGTGGAAGAAGCCAACTACTATATGCGAAAGCTGATGCTGATCACCATGGTTGCCGGCACGGTCTGGAATGTGCTGATCTATCTGGCCACGCCTGCGCTGATGCAGTTCTACCCGGTGTCGGAGGGAGCCGTTCAGGATGTGATCCGGCTGGTGCTGATCCACAATATCTTCAACGCCTTTATCTGGCCCATCGCCAATGGCCTGCCCAACGGCCTGCGGGCCGCCGGTGACGCCCGCTATACCATGTATGTTTCCATCGGCTCCACCCTGGTGGCCCGTCTGGCCATGTCCTGGCTGCTGGCCAGCCTGCTGGGGCTGGGCGTTTACGGCATCACCTGGGCCATGATTCTGGACTGGGCGGTTCGGGCGGTGATTTATCTCATCCGCTGGCGACAGGGAAAGTGGCGGCAGATGAGGCTGGTGTAACGGCGCTGCGCAGAAGAAACAAAAGCAAAAGGAGTGAGGCTGCATGGCGGGAAAAAAGATCGCGCTTTCGATCGTTATCCCGACCTATCAGTGCGAGGCGTTTTTTGAGGAGACCCTGCGGTACCTGCTGTCCGTCCGCCCGGAGGGCTTTGAGATTGTGCTGGCGGATGACGGCTCCACCGACGGCACCCGGGCGATCCTGCGGGCCTATGAGGGAAAATATCCGGATTTGACCATCCTGTATTGCGAACATGGCGGGGTTTCCGCCGCCCGCAATGCCGGGCTTGGTGCCGCCAGAGGGGAGTATGTCACCTTTCTGGACTGCGATGACTGCCTGCACGAGGGCTTTCTGACGGAGGAGCGGCTGCGCTTCAGCGAGAATGCGGACCTGTATGTTTTCGGCATGGAGCGGCAGACTCTGGACGGGAAACGGGAACAGTGGACACTGGAGGACCGCCGTTACCCGGATGCTTCCGATTTTGCCGATGATTACATCCGGCGGCACAAGCTGCTGCTGTACTCTGTGGCCAACAAGCTCTACCGGCGGGAGATCATCGACCGGCTGGGCCTTCGTTTCCGGGAGGGGCTGCAGTTCGGGGAGGACCGGCTCTTTAATTTCCGGTATCTGGAGGGCTGCGGAAGCATCATCGCCTCCTCGGAGATCATGCAGGATTACATCCAGCGGAGCGACAGCTCGCTTTCGCATGTTTACAAGCCCGGGTATTTCGGAACCGTTCTGGCCCTTCACCAGGCCAAGATGGACTGCATTCTGGGCCTCTCAAAGGGTACCACGGAGCGGGAGAAGCGGGAGTACATCGCCTATGACCTGACCCGGGAGATCAGCCTGACGATCGATCGCTTTTCCGCCTTCCCGGAGGAAAAAGAGGAAAGCGTCTGCGGCATCAATGCGCTGATCTTTGGCGGAGAGCACCCCCTCCTGCCGCCGGAGGAGCTGGAAAGTCTGTCCGGCTGGCAGGGCAGCGAACAGGGCAGGCTGACTGTTCTGGGCAGGGTCCGCGAGCGGATCGTTGACGGAGGCTCCGCTGTTTGCCGTTGACATTGCCCGAAGAATGCGGTAAAATGAGAAAAAAGCGCACTATTGGTGCGGATAAGGAGCATACTTGTATGAACAGAGGCATGAAGCTTGTGGGGGCAGCGTTGTCCTGTGCGCTGCTGCTGGTTTCGACCGGCGCCCTGGCCGCCAAGAAAAAGACGGAGGAGACCGTCGTTTCCTACAAGAAGACAGAGCTGGAGCATCACTATCAGCTCCAGCCCGACAGCTATGAGGCGACCGACACCGAGGGCGGCTACCGGCACTACATCTGCAGCGACTGCGGCGATGAATACAGCTACACCATGGACCCGATGGTCTACACCGTCAATCCCAAAACGGGGGAGCCGGTCGACCAGTCCGGCGCACTGAACCCGCTGCTGCCCTCCACCGAGCATATCCCGGACCCTGAGCCCCAGGTGTACTGGTCCAGGGAGGACAACGAGTGGCGTCTCTATCTGTATGGCTCCCACGACACCCAGGAGAAGAGCTCCTGCGGCTTTGACTATGTGCTCTATTCTGCGCCGGTTTATGACCTGAGCGACTGGCGCTGCGAGGGAACCTACCTGGACATTTCCAACGGCGCCACCTCCGGCGCGACCGTCGGTCTGTTTGCCCCGGACTGCGCCTATGATGTGACCACCGATCTGTACTACATGATCTCCAACGAGTTCAACGCCTACTCCGTTCTCCGGGTGGCTACCAGCCCGGTGGGTCCCTGGGCGGAGGATGAGGCGGTCTGGTACTACACGGTAAAGGGCTGCTATGACCCCTCCATCTACATTGAGAACGGCACGATCTACATTGCCGGCTCCTGCATGAAGCCCGTGTATACGGTGTCGGAGATCGCGGACGCGGTCAAGGAGGCGGACTACCACACCGGCATGAGCCACATCGGCGTGATCTACCAGCTGAAGGAGGATCCCACCGATGGCGATGGCATCGAGGCGATCTCCTGGATGCCCAATGACAATGGCAGCTTCCTGCCCATTTATGAGGGCCCGTCCCTTCAGGGCTATGTGGAAGAGCTGGGCGTGTATGTGTACTTCTGCGTGGAGGACGATGTGTCCCCCGACGGAACCACCATTAATTCCTCTCTTGGCTGGCTGTGGACGGACGACCTGATGAACGGCACCTGGCACTATGGCGAGAACGGAATCGATGAGCTCTACGCCGATGTGGAAGAGGTCATCAGCGGCAACAAGGGCAACATCGTTTCCGACACCAGCGGCCGGTATACGATCGATCCCGTGTCCGGTGAGATGGTGTTCAGCGACTTTACCACCTATCCCTATGGCAACAACCACGGCGGCCTGGCCAGGGTTAACGGCAAATGGTATTATTTCGGCCACCGGCAGACCAACAACAGCAGCTATGCCCGCCAGACCATCGCCGGAGAGATTCAGCTGTACATGGATGGCGATACCCCCGTCATCACGCCCTATGAGTACACCTCCTCCGGTGTTGCCGGCAGCATGGATGCCTACGAGACCTACCAGGCGGACCGCACCTGCTACCTGGTGCAGGGAACGGACCTGAAGGCTCCCTCCATGGAGCGGAACAATGTGCATCCCGATACAGATGCCATCGCGCCCTATATCGTGGCCTCCCGCGATGAGACCGCCACCCATGATACCTACATCACCGATCTGCGCAGCGGCTGCATTGTGGGTTACAAGTACCTGGACTTCGGAGAAAATGAGACGGCGGTGCAGGCGGCCATCCAGATCAGCGCAGAGACGGCAGAGACCAGCGCCACGGTGGATGTGTACCTTGATGCTCCCTCTGTGGAGCAGGGCGGAACCAGGCTCGGCACCATCGTCCTTAACGCGGCAGAGCTTTCCGGAGACGCGGAGACCGGTACCGACGGAAAGGTATGGTACTGGATTGAAGCCGGCATGGATGTATCTGTTTCCGGCACCCACGCGGTGTATTTCCAGTTCCTGTCGGAGGATACCGAGAATATCCTCTGCGCGTTTGATACCTTCCGGTTTACCGCAAACTGATCTGGTCATTTTCCAACAGCTTTATTCAGCTGCCGTGCAGGGATGCGCGGCAGCTTTTTGTTGCCTGCGAGGAGGGTGCTTTCCGATCGCCCCCTCCACTCCTTCGGGGCCGCAGCTCTTTTAGAGGTGTCAACAACTCCAATACCGCCCCGGACCTCCTCTCTCAGGGGAGGTGCTGTCCGCAGGCGGCGGAGCAGCAAAAAAGGCTGCCACACATTTCTGTATGGCAGCCAGAGAAATCCGGTTGACGGTCTCCGATGCTTACTTTACCGTAACGATCACGCGCTGATAGGCGATGGGGTTGGTGCCGCCGCCGTCCACGCACTCCAGAATGACGTGCACGGTGTCGCCGGACTTGGCGTCCTCCGGCACGGTGAAGCTGGCTTCAGTGCCGTCCTCAGACACGGTGACGGGGATGGCGATGGGCAGCTTGTCGCTGTCGGTGGCCTCCTCATAGGTATCGCCGATGGGATAGTGGTACCAGCGGTAGCTGACGCTGTCCCCGTCCGGGTCCTCTGCGGTGGCGTGGAGGGTGAGGGTCTCACCGGCGGCGGCGGTCAGGTCAATGCCTTCTGTGACCGAAACGGTGGGCAGGTGGTTGGCCTCCTCATAGGTGGAAGCCACGCACCACTGGGCGCGCATGGCCAGGTCACTCTGAATCGCGGCGATCCAGGCGGCCACGCCGCGTTCCTTGCCCTTGGCTGCCTGATACAGGCGGGCACCTTCCACATCCTTGCTTCCCTTCAGGGCATAGCGTCCGGCCCAACCGCCGTAGGACAGGTCCTCCAGGCTGCGCAGACCGTTGGGGATCACAATGAACCAGGTGGGGGAGTCGCCCTCAGAGAGGAAGTCGTACCGCTGGTAGGCGTGGCCCAGCCAGGTGGTGTCATCATTCAGCAGGGCCTCGTTGGTGCCGTACTGATATTCGTCCGGCTCTCCCTCCAGATAGGTGCCGTCGCCCCAGGTGACATACTTGTCCAGCAGCGCACCCTTGTTCTTCTCAATGTTTTCTTCCATCCAGGCGCCGCTGAGCTTGGTATAGGATTCCTCGGAGAGCTCCTCCACATTGGCCCAGCGGTAGCCATAGGCCAGGGTGGAGTTGGACACATCGACAAACCGCATCGCGGGCCAGTTGGGCTGGATGTAATCCTTGTAGCAGGTATCCTGCATGCCCCAGGCAAAGCAGATCACATTGTCGCAGATGCGGGCATACAGGGCATCCCAGCCCTCGGTGCCCTTATACTCCTCCTCAATGGACTTCAGAGCCCGGGCCAGGGTGTTGGCGCCGCCGCCCACTTCGATGTACAGCGGACGGTCGTCCTCCGCCAGGATCCGCTCCTTGATCAGCTCAGAGCCGGCGGAAACGGTCTCCATGTCGTTCTCCGCCTCCACATTGCCTACCACGGTCACGGAGCGCAGGTAATCGGGCGTGGGGTACTCCGGGTCGTGCACGATCAGGTTGGGATACACCTCCGCATAGGCGTCCAGGAATTCATACATCCAGTCGGTGCCCATCCAGCGCAGGCTCTCCCCGGATTCGCCGCCGCTGTAATGGAGGGAGGAGCTGGTCTGCACAATGCCTTCCAGATCAAACTCATCGGCATAGAGCAGGGTGTGGATCAGGGAGTTCATGTCATCCACCTCACCGTCCTGGGTCACCAGCAGGCGGGGCTTGCCCTCCGTTACGGGCAGGGCGGTGTCAGAATCGGCCAATGCCGCCGCCGGGATGGCCAGCAGCAGGCAAAGCGCCAGGGAAATCAGCTTTTTCATCGGTTTCCTCCTTATTTTGCGGTTACGGTGATGCCGTCCGCCGTCACTTCAACATGCCAGCTGCCGGCGACCAGCTCCAGCTGGGTCACCTGCTCGCCGTTGTGGGTGGTTTCGCCCACAATGGTTACGCCTTCGCAGGCAGTTACGGTCCCCAGCGCCTCCAGGTACAGGGTGGCGGTGGTGTTGGCAGGTACGGTGGCGTCGTAGGTGGTCAGCTTGCCGTCTGCCGCAGTCCAGCCACTCTCGATGGTGCCATAGGCGGAGTCGTAGCTGCCGGAGGCGTAGGTGAAGGTGCCGCCCACCGTGGGCTGCAGGATAAAGTGCTGGTAGCCGGGCTGCTCGGGATCAACGGCAATGCCCAGCTGATAGGCCATCATCCACTCATAGCAGGCGCCGAAGGAATAATGGTTGAAGGAGTTCATGCTGTTGTTGCCGTTAAAGCCCAGCTCATTGGTGTAGCCGTTCCAGCGCTCCCAGATGCTGGTGGCGCCCTGAGTCACGGGATACAGCCAGGAGGCGTAATCCGTGGACTCAAACATGCGATAGGCCACATCCGACAGGCCGTTCATGGACAGGGCAGGCAGCACATTGCCGGTGGCGTTAAAGCCGGTAGTGATGGAATAGGCGGGAACCGTCAGGCCGTCGGCGTCCACCGTGTCCGGGTCGGTGATGGTGCGCAGATAGTGCTCCAGCACCCGGGGCAGGTTCTCTTCGCTGATTACATTAAAGCGCAGGGGCGTGGCGTAGGAGGCCTGGGTATCCTCGATCACGCCCTTGGTGTTGCGGGTCTTGCCGGTCTCCGGGTCGATGAACAGCTCATTCCAGGCGACACGGGCCTCCGCCGCAGCCTCCCGATAGCGGGCGGCGTTCTCCGTCTCACCCATGGCTTCGGAGAGGACGGCCATATCGTCCAGGCAGCCGATGTAGACCGCGTTGCCCAGGCTGGGAGCGCCGGTGCTGACCCGGGACAGGTGGTCTGCCAGAGTGCCGGTCTCATTGGTCAGGCGGGCGTCCTCCTGCTTGGCGTTGTCCGCGTCCCGGTACTTGTAGGGCTTGCTCATCAGGTCGTCGATATAGGCGCAGGCGTTGGCGTAGTTCTCCTCCACAATGGTGAGATCGCCGGTCTGCATGTACAGGTTATAGGGGATGGTCACCACCAGGCTGTTCCAGGTAATGCCGAAGCTCATGCCCTTGTAGGTGATGGTGTCGTCTGCCTCCAGGTCGTAGGTGACAAAGGCGGGGGCATACTGGGCGGACATGCCGTTTTCATTGCAGGTGGCGCGGACAGTGCCCATCCACTGGCGCATGAATTCATAGGTATCCGCAATGTAGGAGGCGGAAAGCGCAAAGATCTGCGCGTCGCCGGTCCAGCCCATGCGCTCGTCCCGCTGGGGGCAGTCGGTGGGGATGGAGAGGTAGTTGCTGGTGGTGGAGGCGGCGATGTTCTCAAACAGCTGGTTGGTCAGCTCGTTGGAGGACTCGTAGGTGGCGCTGATGTCCAGCGAGGACAACACCTGCATCTGCACGCACTCCAGGGGCAGTGCCTCGTCCAGGCCGCTGATCTCGATGTAGCGGTAGCCATGGAAGGTCAGGTCGGGGGCAAAGACATTGTCGCCCTCCTTCATGGTGTAGAAGTCGGTCACCATGGCGGTGCGGAGGTTCTCCACCATCAGCAGGCCATTCACACCCTGCTCGATATACTCGTCCAGCTCCGGGTAGAGGATTTCGGCAAAGCGGACGGTGATAGTCTCTCCGGCCTTGGCGTATTCCGCGGGAATGGTGATGATCGGCACACCGGACACATTCTCGCCCATGTCATAGATATAGGCGTGGGTGCCCTCGATCACCTCGCCCAGCGCCTCCTGCGCGGTGGTGGTGCGGATCACATGCACCGGCTCATCGCTGCGGACGACCAGCTCGGGGGAGGCAAACTGCTTGCGGGTCTCAATCACCTGGGCGGTGCGCCAGGCGGAGGCGTCAAAGCCGGGCTGGTTCCAGCCGGCCACGGCGGCTTCCTTGGTGGCGTCGTAGCGCTCACCCTGGAACAGGGAGGCCAGACGGACAGGGCCGTCGTCGCACACCTGCCAGGTGTCCGGGCTGGTCACCACGGTCTGAACGGTGCCGTCGGTCAGGGTCACCTTCAGCATGGCCATCAGGGCGGGCTGGTCGCCGTAGTAATTGTTGTTCAGCGGCTCAAAGGTCGTCATGCCTGTCCACCAGCCCTCACCGAGAACAGCACCCATGACATTCTCTCCGGCGGTGAGCATGTCGGTCACATCATAGACATTGTAGCCCAGGATGGCATCGTACTGGCTGTCGCCGGGGTTGAACCACTCCTCCGGAGCGATTTCCTGCCCGTTGAGGTAGGCGTCATAGATGCCCTGGGCGGTGATATACAGGCGGGCCTTGGCGATCTCGCCGTCCACCTGGAAGGAGGTGCGCAGCATGGGAGCGCCGGCATAGGAGGGGTCGGCATACACGAGGATGCCGGATTCGCCGCCCTCCACGGTGATGGCGTTGCCCTCCACCGTGATGCCCTCCAGCCCGTTAAAGATGGCAGTGGTGGCGCCGGTGGACTGGTCCAGCAGCGTGCCCGTGGCAAACCGTCCGCCGTTGGACAGGGCATAATCGGTGATGGTGGCCTTTGCGCCTGCCGCAGCGGCAAAGCCCACGCTGTTCATGTTCGGGAAGGTGTTCAGGTTATCCACGGTGGGGTTTACATGGGCGGTGTCGCCCTTCAGCTCCACTCCGTCAATGATAAAGGACAGGTCGCTGTCCTCGCAGAAGATGTCCACCTGATGCACATCGTATTTGTTGGCGGAGGTGAGTACCGCGTTCAGGTCCTCGCTGTCCTTGCTGATGAAGAAGGCCTCATCCGCTCCGATGTCCCCGCCGTAGCCGCAGCGGTACACATTCACATGGGCGCCGCCCGCCTCTGTCAGCTGGGAGAGGTCCAGCTCCACCCGCACATAGTTTTCGCCGTCCAGGCCCATCCAGTTGTAGGCCTTGTTCTCCAGGCGAAAGTCATCCGCACCCAGAATGAAGGAGATCGTATCGGTCCCCTCCGCCAGCTGCACGCCGGCGGTGATGTGGAACACAGCCTTGGAGGCGGCGTCCAGGGACAGGTCTCCCGCGCCGATCCAGGCAGCGCCCTCCCAGGCGTCAAAGCCGCTGCTCAGCAGCGAGGTTTCAAACCGCGCCGGGTCGGAGGTCACCGTATGGCCGTCCTGGTCGGTGACAGTCACCTGCCAGGTGTAGCAGCTGGCGGGGGAGAGCGCTTCACCCTCGTAGCCAATGTTGACGGACTGGCTGCTCTCCACCAGACCGGAGTCCCAAACGGTCTGGCCCTGCTCGTCCTGCACGGTCACCTGATAGGATTTCTGGCAGGCACCGATCTCGGAGGATGCCATCTGCCAGGAGAAGGACGGCGTCGCGGTGTCTACCCCGACGGGATCGACACGGCCCTCTGTTTTCAGTGCTGTGACGGTCGGCAGCGCGGCCGCCTCGCCCAGCGAGACCAGCGGGATCGCGGCGATCAGACCGGCGGTCAGCAGGGCAAGCGCCCGCTTTCCATTTGTTCTCATCACTTTTTCCTCCCTTTGCAAAAGCGGCAGGCGGACAAAGGCTGCCCGCCTGCCGTTGATGTCATTCGGCCAGAGAAGTCAGATAGGCGGCCAGCTCCTGCTCGATTACAGGGGTCCACCACTCAATGTAGCCGGCACGGTTGGGGTGTACCTGGTCATACATCCAGGCGTCATACTGCTCGGTTCCGAAAACAGCGGTCATTTCGGCATTGTTGAACATATCAATCACGCCGATGCCCCACTTTTCCTGGATCTGCAGGAGCAGCTGCACCATCTCGGCATAGTTCTCCTTCTCACAGTAGGTGCCGGAGTAGAAGGCTACGGGGCAGTTGAAGGTGTCCCGGGCATAGGCAATAATGGTTTCGATGGCACCGGCGATGGTGGTGTCGTCGAAATCGGCCATGTCAAAGCTCTCGCCAACCTCGCCGAAGGGCTTGCCGGTGGTGGCGTCGTTGGTGGAAAGCTGCACAACGATCAGATCAGGGGTGCGATCCTTGGGGATCAGCTTCAGGCGGGCCACATAGGAGGAGTCGCTGTCGTTCACCAGGGTGGTGGCGCTGATGGCGAACTTCTCGCACACGGTGGCGGCGTGGTTGTCCTCAATGGCATCCACCATGGAGTAGTGGCCGGCGGAATAGGCGCCGTAGGTCACAGAGGAGCCCACCCAGATGATGTACTTGCCGGACAGGGGATCGGAGGGATCCGCTTCCTCCTGCACAGGCACCTGGGCATCATAGCCCACAGCCATCTCGGTGCCGGCGGGAGCAAACACCATCTCACCCAGGGCGGGGTAGGTGGCGCCCTTCAGGCTGGCGGCCTTGGCGCCAAAGCTGGCGATCACGGTCACGGTGTCGCCGGCCTTCAGCTCCACGCCGCTCTTTACCAGAAAGAGACCGGTGTCATACAGGCTGCCGGTGTTGTAGTCGTCGCCATCCGTGCTGTACTTGGCGGCAGCGTCGGCAGACACCTGGCAGTCGATCTCCACCGAGAAGGCCTCGCCGTCGTTGATGCGGAAGGAGTAGGGCTGGGAGGTGAACTGGGCCATCACCTTGGCAACGGTCAGATAAATGTCCTGAGTGCCCTCCACGCCTTCAGGCACGGTATAGGTGATCTCGCAGCCATCCCAGATGTTCACGATCAGGCCGTCAGCCTCGCTGTACTCGGTGGCCTTCTTCTTATTCTCGGGGGAGACGCCCTTGCCCTCGGTAAAGGTCGCGCCGGAGGCGGGGGCGGAAACGGTCTCCGCCAGGGATACTGCGCAGCAGAGCGCCAGCAGCAGGGCAACAAGCACCAGAACGAGCTTCTTCATGCCAAATTCCTTTCTGTCATGATCCTGTTGTTGCAAAAGCCGCCCGGCAGCTGAGAAACCACCGGGCGGCCCAGAGAATCAGATTACGCCTTGGCGGGCTTGCGGAAGCCGGCCACGATGTTGACGATCACCGCCACAACGCTGCAGGCCATGGCAGCCACGGCCAGGTAGAGCGCGGTGACGGAGGTGGGGTTGCCGGACTCCAGGTCGGAGAACCAGACATAGCCCATCAGGTTGGCACGGCCCACCACAATCTGGGACAGGGCCAGCGCCGCCAGTACGGTGGTACCCAGCAGCACAAGGTCGGTGATGACGGCGTCCCGCTTCAGCAGGAAGGCAACCGCCAGGTCCAGCACGATGGCAACCGCCAGGAACACAATCACCAGGGTCAGGTTGGTCAGGGCATAGGCCATGGAGGAGCTGATCAGGATCAGCACCAGTGCCGCCGCCATCAGCAGACCGTGAAGGAAGCCGACAAGCTTCATGGAGTTCTTCATTGCTTCTTCTCCTTTCTGCCGCCCAGCACAACGCACAGCAGCCAGCCGATCAGGCACAGGCCCGCCAGCGCGAAGCCGCCGTAGGTCAGGCCCCTGTAGGTGGCACGCCACCAGTTGCTGACCTCCACCTTGTGGGCGGAGCTGCTGGAGGCGTTCATCAGGTTGGTCTGCGCAAAGGCGTACAGGGAGTCATGGATATCTTCCCGCATGGCGGCCAGAATGGTGGCGTCACCGCTGAGGCTGTTGCTGTCCTCGGTGATGTAAGCCGACCACTCAGGCTGCACAGCCACGGTATCAAAGTTGGTGGTGCCGGCAACCACAGCTTCCTTCCAGGTCATGTAGGAGGCGGGGTTCACCATGTCGGTCACGATGTAACCGTGGAAGCCCCACTCGCCCTTCAGGATGCCGCTGATCAGGCCCTTGGAGGCGCTGACATAGGTGGTGCCAATGCGGTTGAAGGCGGTCATGGTGCCCAGGCAGCCGTTCTCAAAGGCGATCTGGAAGCCGCGAAGCTCCAGCTCACGGGCCTTCTGTTCGGTCATGTAGGCGCCCACGCCGTTTCGGTTGGTCTCCTGGTCGTTAAAGGCGAAGTGCTTCACAGCGGTGATCATGCCCTTGGTCAGAGCGCCCTGGGCCTCGGAGGAGGCCATCAGGCCGGCCAGGACGGGATCCTCGGAGTAATACTCGCAGTTACGGCCGTTGTAGGGGCTGCGGTGCAGGTTCAGGCCGGGGCCCCAGTTGATGCACAGGCCGTCGTACAGGCCCACATTGCCGATCAGCTTGCCGATGTCATAGGCCAGCTGCTTGTTGAAGGAGGCGCCGATCACAGGCGCGCTGCCGAATACGCCGGTGTAATAGGAGGCGTTGGGGTCGTCGTCGGAGACATACCAGGGAGAATTCTCATCGGTGTAGGCGTTCAGCTTCTCCTTAAAGCCGTTGGGAGCATCCTGCGCCAGGGTGCCGCCGGCAAAGCCGATGGAATCGATGGTGGCGTATACCATGTTGCCGATGGTGATGTAGGTCACCTGCTCCTGCAGCGTCATCTGGTCAATGAGCTGGTCCCATGCGGGATCGTCATAGTCCAGGCCCTTCATGTCCGCGAAGGTCAGGCCGTTGTTGGCGCCGAAGGTGAAGGAGGAGGTGTCGTCATCGGTGGCGATGGTGTAGAAGTCGTTCTTCAGGTAGGGCAGCATGTTCTCGGAGATGGTCAGGCCGGAATAGGTCTTGGGCCAGGTGCCCTCCCAGTCGCTGCGGCTCAGGTAGGTCACGGTGCCGGGCTGCCAGGTGTTGAAGTCGGCCTCAGACAGCTGGTTGGTCACTTCCACACCGGCCTCGGTCACGGCGAAGGTGGTGGTGTCCACGCCGCCGTCGGGGGCGTAGGTCCACTTCTGGGCATTGGCACTGTCGCCGTCGGCGGTCATGCCGTTTGCGGTGGTGTAGCCCTGGGCCGCCAGCATGTTGTTCAGAGCCTCATGGGCACCGTTGCCGGTGGAGAACCAGTAGTCGCCGCCGTCCAGGATGTACTTGCCGATGCTGTCGTCATAGCTGGAGATGTACTCCAGATCGGCAGTCACCGTCAGGGTCTCGGAGGCGCCGGGCTCCAGGATGCCGGTCTTTTCGTAGCCCACCAGCTGCACTGCGGATTTCTCCACGCCGCCGGTGATGTAGGGCGCCTGGCCATACAGCTGGGCGGAAGCCTTGCCGGCCACATCGCCCGTGTTGGTCACGGTGATCTGGGCGGTAATGGTCTTGGCGGTGGGATCAACGGTCACACTGTCGAGATGGCGGGTAAAGGTGGTATAGCTCAGGCCCCAGCCAAAGCCATAGGTCACTTCCTCCGCGTAGGACCAGGCGCCGGTGGAATCAAAGGTGCCGGCGGTGGAGGTGGCGTTGCCCTGGCCCATCACGGCGTCGGCATACCGGGTCTCATAGTAGCGGTAGCCGGTGTAGATGCCTTCCGCCTCGATCAGGTAGTAATCGCCGCGGTCCGTTGCGGTGTCCAGATAATCAGAAGCGTTGGCAAATGCATACAGGCCGAAGTTGGACATGGCGGGGGAGGAGGTGGAATCGGAAGCGTAGATGTCGGTCAGGGCGCCGGAAGGGTTCACCGCGCCGGTCAGCACTTCCGCCACGCCCCGCAAGCCGTAGTTGCCGGGCAGGCCGATCCACAGTACCGCGTCAATGCCCTCGTCCGCTTCCAGCTCGCCCACTTCCATGGGGTTGTTGGAGTTCAGCAGCACGATGACCTTGTCAAAGTTCTCCTTGGCCAGGGTCAGCAGGGCGCGCTCGTCATTGGACAGCGCCAGGGGGTTGCGGGCACCGTTGGAGGTGTCCACACCGGTGGAGCCGGGGAAGTAGTCAGCGCCCTCGGTGGAGGAACGGCTGAAAACCACGATGGCGGCGTCGCCATACTCGGCAAAGCTGGACTTGTAGTCCGGGTTCTGGGCTTCCAGGTCCGCAATGGTGGGCTCCAGCATCTCATACTGGGCCTCTTCGCCGGGCAGCACACCCACAAAGCTGGACTGCAGCTTGTTGGCGTTCTTGCTGAGCGCCTTCTTGTAGGTGCCGTTGGCCAGGCCGTCATAGACCTCGTTCATCACCGGGTTGACAGATACGCCCAGCTCGGTGAGAGCGGTGGTCAGGCTCACATTCTGGCCGGAAAGCACAGACACGCCCACGCGGGCGCCATAGGTGGTCTTGGAGTCTGCGCCCAGGCCCAGCAGGGTCACCTTGCTGTTGGAGGGAATCGGCAGCGCGCCGTTGT
>R03__coassemble_770_pt1 | contig 17088 bp, 21 predicted proteins | sample R03__metabat2_high_PE_065 | metagenome-assembled genome bin R03 | reverse complement strand
CTTCTGAGTTCGCGATCGATCGGAAAGCCCTTTGGTCGCTCCGCAGAGCGAAACCTCTCCGCCGCTGCGGCGGCACCTCCCCTTTCAGGGGAGGTCAGGGGCGTACTTTTGGGCAGGCCTGCCTGCAGGGGAGAGTACCTCCCCGACCTTCCGTTACATAATGGCCTGGCTCTGCATATAGGCGGTTGCCATATACACCAGCGCCGCAAACTCCGCCGCCAGCAGCGGCACCCGCACCCAGCGGCGCTTGACCGCGCCTACGCTCAGGAACAGGACATAGCACCCCAGCATATACCTGCCGCCGCTGATCATCCAGCCGTGGAGATAGCTCATGCCCAGATAAGCCACGGAATACAGCACCACCGGCAGGGCCCTGCGGCGCAGCAGCAGGCCGGCGGCGGCCAGCAGCCCCACAAAATACAGCACCAGCTGTGGAATATAGATGATGCCCGCCAGCCAGGGATTTTCCACCGCCACGCCCAGCTGGGTGGCCAGGTTTTCTCCGATCCAGTGGGCGGTGTTGTACCAGGGCGGAGCGCTCTGATAGGCCAGGTAGGCAAACCAGTCGCCGCAGACCAGCCGGTTGCAAAGCAGGTACAGCCCAAAGCCCAGCGGAATGCAAAGCAGCGCCAGCGCCGACCATTGCCTTCGGGTGCCCTTCGGCTGACGCAGCCAGCACAGCACCGCCGGGAACAGCAGCGCCACCCCCTGGGTGCGGCACAGGGCCGCCAGCATCCCCGCCAGACCCGCCGCCACCCAGCGGCGCTCCTCCAGCAGGCGCAGGGTGAGCAGACTCAGCCACATGAACAGGCCCTCGGTATACACGCCGAAGCAGAAGAACACAAAGGGGTACATGAGCCACGCCGCCAGCACGGTAAGGACCCGCTCCCGGGGGAGATACCTTCCCGCCAGCCGGACCATCTCCACCGAGGCCAGCCCAAAGCACACCTGGCTGATGACCATGCCGCACAGGGCATAGGCGTTCTCCAGCCCGCCCAGCAGGCCGGTCAGCGCCCGGATCAGCGCCGGATACAGGGGATAGAAAACGATGTACATGGCCTCCTCGCCGGAGGTGGCATAACCGTTTTCCGCCAGCCAGAGATAGTGGGGCGCGTCACCGGCGGTGGTAAAGCGCTCCCACACCCGGGCGAGAAAATCGCTCTGACTCCAGCCCGCCAGCAGATGGCCAGTCCACACGATGAGCCACTGGGAAAGCACAGCCACGAAAAAAATCCACAGCCGCTCCGCCCGCCCCGGCGCCCAGGGCGCGGACGCTTCCTCATCCGGGCCGGTGAGCGCCCACAGGGGCCTGCGCCATCCCTTTCGGGAGGACTGGGTGAGCCGCCGGGGCCACCAGTGCACCTCCCGCAGGCAGGCAATGGCCAGCAGCACCAGCACCAGCGCGATGGCGGCTGTGGATGTGATATATACAACAGACTGTGCCGTTTCCAGCTCCATACCGTTTACCAGCCTCTCAGGTCACGGAGGTCGTGGGGCTCGGGGCCTTCCCACTGGTCCGCGGAGGAATAGCCGTAGGGGGCGGCGTCATTCTCCGGCGTGCGGAGAAAGTTTGCCGCGATGTTCTCCGGCTGAAAGCGGGGATCGAACCGCAGATTTTTGAGATTTTCCCGGGAAACCACCGTATTGGTGCCCAGGCAGTCATTGCAGCGGTATCCGCAGTCCGGGCAGACGCAGCCCAGCCTGTCGCTGTCCGCCTGCACCATGTAGGTGCCGCATTCCTTGCAGCTGCAGCGCATTGTATCGACCTTCTTTGTTATTTTTCCGTCAGCCAGTGGGCCTGCTCGATGTCCACATCCCGGTGCATAACCTCCACCGGAACGCCCTTCTCCCGCAGGTGGGCGCCGATGGCCTCGGCAATGGCCACGGAGCGGTGGGCGCCGCCGGTGCAGCCGATGCCAATCACCAGCCGGTGCTTACCCTCCGCCTGATAGTTGGGCAGAAGGAACTCCAGCATGCCGGTGACGCGCTCCAGAAACTCCCGGGTTACCGGGTGGCCCAGCACAAAATCCCGCACATCGCTGTCCAGGCCGCTGTGGCGGCACAGGGAAGGAATGTAGAAGGGGTTGGGCAGAAAGCGCACATCCCACACCAGGTCCGCCTCCCGGGGCAGACCCCGCTTGAAGCCGAAGGACATCACCTGCACCCGCAGGGCGGAGGCATCCTCCTCATTGCCGGTCACGATGCGCTGCAGCAGCGCCTTCAGCGCCCTGGTCTTCATGGTGCTGGTATCCACCACATAGGAAGCGCCCTCCCGCAGGGGGGTGAGCATGCCCCGCTCCGCCGCGATGGCCTCGGCCAGGGTGTGGTATTCCTCAGAGAGGGGATGCTCCCGCCGGGTCTATTTGAAGCGGTCCAGCAGCACCTCGTCGGAGGCATCGAGAAACACGGTCTCGATCTTCAGGCCAAGGGTGCGCACCTCCATCAGCAGCTGCACCACCGCGTTGGCATCGAAAAAGGAGCGGCCCCGCACATCCACCGCGAAGGCTGCCGCGGGGCAGGCGGAGGCGGTGTGCTCGCAGGCCTCGATAAACTTCATCATCATCATGGGCGGCAGGTTGTCCACGCAGAAAACGCCCATATCCTCCAGATAGCGCATGGCGGTGGTTTTTCCGGCACCGCTCATGCCCGTCAGCAGCAGAAACCGCATGCTTTATTCCTCCCCCAGGATCCGGACCTCCGGCTCCAGCCGGTACCCGGTCTCCCGCTCCACCGTGGCGGCCACATGGTCCATCAGGGCCAGGAAATCCGCTGCCGTGCCGCCCCGGTTCAGCAGAAAGCCCGCGTGCTTCTCACTCACCTGGGCGCCGCCAATGGAAAAGCCCTTCAGGCCGCACTGATCGATCAGGGCGGCGGCAAAGGCGCCCTCCGGCCGCTTGAAGGTGGAGCCTGCGCTGGGATACTCCAGGGGCTGCTTTTCCGCCCGGCGGCGGTTCAGCTCCTGCATCTGCGCCCGGATAGCCTCCGGGTCTCCGGGCTGCAGGGCAAAGGCCACCTGCACCACCATGCATTCCTCCCGCTGCAAACGGGAGGCGCGGTAGCCGAAGTCCAGCTCATTCGCGGGAAACAGGTCGACCCTTCCGTCCATAAAGACCACCGTTACGCTGCTCACCACCTGGCTCATCTCTCCGCCATAGGCGCCGGCGTTCATGATGGCCGCGCCGCCCACCGTGCCGGGAATGCCGGAGGCAAAGGCCAGCCCGGCCAGGCCGTGCTTCGCCGCCATGGCGGCCGCCTGGCTCAGCATCACACCGCTCTCGCAGATCAGCTCATTCCCCTGGATGCCCATTTCCGCACACTGGGCGCCAAAGTGCAGTACCAGGCCCCGGATGCCCCCGTCCCGCACCAGCAGGTTGCTGCCGTGGCCCACCACGGTGATGGGCAGCCCGGCCTCGTGGGCCAGGGACAGCAGGCCCTGCAGCTCGTCCATCCGGGCAGGCTCGGCAAAATAATCGGCGGGGCCCCCCAGGCGCAGGGTGGTATGGGCGCTCATGGGCTCATCCTTGCGCAGGGTGGGGGAAACGGCCCGCAGGCGTTCAAACAGCTCCATCAGCTTTCCAGCTCCTCAAAACGGCGGCACCAGGTATATTTGCTGATGGCGCTCTGCAACGCGTTGGGACAATAGGTGCACAGGATATCCCGGATATAGGGGGGCAGCACCCGGTTGTACTTCACCTACAGGATCATCTCGTTGTGATCGAAGGGCGAAATGGTGGGCACATGGGGATTGAACAGGTCGGTGGAGCGCATGCCGGTGCGGAGCTGCTTGTCGAAGGTGATGCGCACCTCCTCCGCCGGATGCAGATAGGCCTATCGCACATAGTCCACCAGCACCACAGGCCGCAGCAGGTGGATGGTCATCTCCCGGTACACATCGTTGAGCAGGCCGGAACGGGTGGTTTCCAGGCCGGCGGGATCCCCCGCCATCAGCTGCTCGCACAGGTCCCGGGGAATGGAGAGGGAGCGCTTGCTGATGAGGGTACCGATCTTGGTTTTGCACTCCAGCTTGATGACCCGGTCGGAAAAATTGTAGATGCGGATGCGATATTTGTCCCGGTCCTTGCTGCCGTCCAGCTTGTCAAACAGGGCGTCGTTGAAAACCGTGTCGAAATACAGCGACCGGATGTGGTACTCGTTGTTCTCATCGCCGTTGGGGTCCCGGTTCAGGGTGTGGTCCAGGGCGTGGGAGAGCAGGTAATACTGCTCATTATTGATAAAAAACTTCAGCTCGTGCCGAAGGGGCAGCGTGTTGGCCATGATCTCCTCCGAATTACGCGCCCGCCTCGGTCTGGCAGGCCACCAGGGTGGCGTCGTACACGCCCTCGATGTTCAGCATGGCGGCCACCAGGTCCTGCTTGGAATCCAGGCGCACCTCCCAGGTCATCTCGGCGCTGGTTTTGGTGATGGTCTTGGAGCGCAGCTTGCAGGTCTTGACAGAGCGCTTGAGCAGCTGCTGGATGTCATACTCCGCCTCCTGGCCATAGTGCAGCACCAGCAGGTAGCCGTTGGGGTTGTTGAACTTGACAAAGGTGAGCAGGAAGAGGATGGCGCCGATGCCCAGGGCCACCGCCAGGGCCACCACATACAGCTCGGCACCCAGCAGGATGCCCATGGTCAGGGCCCAGAACATATAGGCGGTGTCCATGGGCTCCTTCACGGCGGTGCGGAAGCGGACGATGGACAGGGCGCCCACCATGCCCATGGACAGGGAGATGTCGCTCTTGATGCACATGACCACCGGGGTGGTGATGAGGGTGAGCATCACCAGGGTGAGGGCAAAGTTGGGGCTGTAGAGCACCCCACGGTAGCACTTGCGGTACACAAAGGCCACGATGAGGCCCACCACCAGGCCCGCCAGCAGGGCGATGAGCACCTTGTAGGGCGTGAGGGCCTCAAACTGGGCGGCAAAGTAATCGGAAAGGGAAGAGCTGCTGGACTTGAGGATGGAGGCGGCATCGATGGTGTCCGCCAGGGCGGTCGTCATGAACATGGGCGTTATCTCCTTTTATAAAATATCGTGTTTTGTCAGATCGCGTCGGCGGGCATTTCGGGGCGCTCCCCGAAATAGTCCAGCATTTCGGCGTTGCTCAGGTTGAAGGCGTCCTGAATGTAGCCCCACAGCAGGTTCGGACGCTTTTTGATGACATTCCGCAGGCGCTCCACCCGCTTTTCCCAGTAGCGGTAGGCGCCGTCGGAGGTGGTGGGCAGCTCGGCGATGATGGCCGTGTCGTTCTCCTCGCCCCAGCGGGCAAAGTGCATGCTCATCTCCGGCTCGATCAGGTCCACCAGCGGCTCCAGCACGCTGAGCATATACTCCGTGGTGAAGGTCTGGAAGATATCCCCCAGCTTGCGCAGGAACTTGTCCTTGTACTCCGGCACGGTGAGGAGCTTTTTGAGGATGGTGTTGTCGATGTTCTTCTGGCCCATGCCCTTGTCCTTGGTGTAGCTCTTGGCGCTGTCGAAGGTGGAGTTGAACAGGCCGTAATCCAGGTCGTACAGCAGCCACTTCCACTTGCCGCCAGGCACCCGGTACATCTGCATGTTGCCGATATCGGAGTTGCCGAAGAACATCTCAAAGGCAATGTACTCAAAGTAGTTGTCCACATCCACATTGTCCAGGATGTACTGCAGGTCCTCCTCGTTGTTGGCGGGATCGCTCTTTTTGATCTTCGCGATCATGTTCTTGTACTCGGTGCGCACGGCGCTGGAGCCGGAGACCAGGGCCATGTTGCCCTTGAGGATGGTGATGTCATCCGCCTCGTCGAAGGAGAGGCCCTCGTGCTGGGCCACAAAATACTTGTCCTTGCGCTCCCGCATGTTGTAATGGCCCCAGTACACGCCGTTGATGTAAACCACCACGGGGTTCCAGGCCTGGTGGGCCACGATGGTGCCGTAGCTGTCGATCAGGCGGGACTCAAAGCCGTCCAGCAGGCGGGTCCAGACGCAGTCGTTGCCGCTGTTGCGCAGGGTAAAGCCCTTGTACTCGGTGTAGGGCCGGTCGTCGAAGAGGGCGGCGGCAAAGGTCTTTGCCCCATACTTGCTCTTGGCCCGCAGCTTCAGGCTCTTCTGGGGCATATCCAGCGAGTAATCGCCCTGCAGGGCCACCTCCATGCCCTGGCTGAGCACCTGGGTGCCGTCCAGCAGGAAGTACTCCACATAGCCCTCCCGGGGTATCTTGCCGAACTCCCGGTAGATGGTGTTCTTGAAGGGCAGGGAGGATTTGTCCACATTGGTGCCCGCCACCAGCATGCCGTCGGTCTCGTTCCACAGCTCATCCGGGTCCACCGTGACCGACACGATGGGCAGGCTGTGGTAGGTGTTGACAAAGTAGCTGCCGGTCACGATCTCGCTGGGGCGGGTGTCCTCACTGTCGGAATAGGCCCTGGCCCGCAGCACGGTGGTAAAGTTCAGCTCCAGGGTCTCCCCCCGGTACAGGGTGGAATCCCGGGTGGGGATGGAGCCGTCGGTGGTGTAGTAGACGGAGCAGCCCTCCGGGATGGTAAAGCCGGTGTACACCGTGCCCTCATACAGGCCGGCGGGCTGGAGCAGCTCCGGCCTGTCGGCATAGCCCCGGAAGCCGTCCAGACCGTTGGCCGCGTTGGGGGTTGGGGTTTCGTAATAAAAAAAGCCGCTCAAATCATTGGTTCGGCCGTAAGACACATCTGTCGGGATGGCCGGCAGAACGATCTTGTCCAGTACATGGCCGTCCGGGGTGGAAAGACAAATCGTCTCGCCGCCTGCCCGTTTGATTTTGAAATTTGTGTGCAGGATGGTGGATGCCGTGGTGGTGTTTTCTCCGTCGCACATCACGGTGAGATAGGCGCCGGGAAGGATCACCGTGCCCTCCGGGAACTGCCACCGGCGGGCCCTTCCGATGTTGTCGGAAAGGCCGTAGCCGGACAGGTCCACCGTTTGGGAGGAGGAGTTGTACAGCTCGATCCAGTCTTTGGTATCGACCCCCTCATACACGGTGACAGTGCTGTTGGAGGCCATCACCTCGGTGATGATGACCCCCGTGGTGTTGCGGGCGCGCAGGTCGTAATCCGCGCCGGAAATATCGTCATTGGCCCGGCCGGGGGTGGCCATGGTGTGCACGCTGAACACGCCGTTGTTGCCCCGGGCGTAGGAGCAGTCCTCCGCCAGATTGTCGATGGTCACCCGGTCGACAATGCGGCCCTTGGCGTCGGACAGCACCACGGTGTCGTGCTCGGCGCTCAGCTTGAAGCTGCTGTGGGGGATGGCGGAGGGATCGTCCCTGCGGTCCTTGCCGGAGCAGAACACGATGTAGTAGCTGTGGGGCGCGATGACCGCGCCGTCCGGGAAGCGCCACATCATGGGCTTGTTTTCCTTGTCGGAGAGGGCGTAGTTGCTCAGGTCGATCACGCTGTCGGTGGTGTTGTACAGCTCGATCCAGTCGGAAAACTCGCCGTCCTCATCGCTCAGGCCGCTCTTCGCGTCGGCCATCACTTCATTAATAATCAGGTCGCCCTCGGTGACCATGGTGGCCAGCAGATAGGCCTGGTGGCCCTCCTCGCTGTTTTCGTAGGTGGGGCTGTACCAGGTGACCTCCTGGAACTCGTCGCCCACCAGCGACCAGCTGGTGTCGGAGGACATGATGGGGTAGGTGACCGAATCGATGGCGTAGGCGTTGGGGGTGTAGAGATACACCGTTTCGCCGCTGGAGGAGAGCTTGAACTTGGCATGATAGGGCTTGCCGGTCTCCAGCAGGTTGGTATCGGTGCAGAAGACGATCACCCGCTCATCCGCCGCCAGGGTCACATCGGGAAAAATAAACTTGATGGTGCGGCCGTCGTCGGAGAGGCCCACGCCCTTGAGGCTGATGTCCCGGTCGGTGCTGTTCCACACCTCCACCCAGTCGCTGAAGAGGCCCTCCTCATCCGGCACGGCGGTTTTGTTGCCGGGCATGATCTCACTGATGCGCAGCCCCTGGTAGAGGGCGGCGTCGGAGGAGGCGGCGGTATCCAGCGAGGTATCCGACACGGTGGCGGTGGCCCGGTTGGTGGGCTATTTGGGGGTGAACATCACCAGCGCGGCAATGGCCACGGCGAACACCACCAGCAGGAACAGGACGCTTTTGCGGATCTGCCGCTTCTTCTGCGGCTTTTCGCGGGCGGGCGGCTGCTGATCCGGGCGCGCGGGCCTCGGCCCCGGGGAGCGGCTGTAGACGGACTGGGAGGCGTGACCGGCGGGTGCGGAAGGCTCCTGACGGGTCCGGCTCCTGCGCCGCTGGGAAGAATCGTTGATCTGAGACATGGTTTTCCTGCCTTTCGCCCCAAGCAGGGGCAGATACACCGTTGATTGTACCACAAAGGGGGCGGTTTCGCAACGGAAAGCGCTCAATTGTTTCTGATAAAATTGTAAAATTCTCTTGCATTGTTCGGAAAAAAGGTTTACAATACCCCCGCTGGGCAAAGGAATGTTCGGCAGAGGGGGAGGAGCGGCGATGGAAGAGCTTCGGCAGGCCATTCTGGAAAAGGGCATCGGCATCGGCAAGGATGTGGTCAAGGTCGACAGCTTTCTGAACCATCGCATCGATGTGGCTTTGGCGACCCGCATGGGCCAGGCCATCCACGAGGCCTTCTCCGACGAGCAGGTGGACTGCATCCTGACCATCGAGGCCAGCGGCATTGCCACCGCCATCACCGCGGCCCAGGCCTTCGGCAACATTCCGGTGATCTTCGCCAAGAAGGGCGAGACCACCAATGTAGGCAGCGATGTGTATACCGCCAATGTGTACTCCTTTACCCACAACAAGATGAATACCATCCGGGTGAGCCGCCGTTTTCTGGAGGAAGGCCAGCGGGTGCTGATCGTGGATGACTTTCTCGCCAACGGAGAGGCCATCGAGGGTCTGCTGAGCATCCTGCGCCAGGCGGGCTGCGTGCCGGTAGGCGCGGCGGTCTGTGTGGAGAAGGGCTTCCAGGAGGGCGGCAAGCGCCTGCGCGCCTCCGGCCTGCGGGTGGTTTCCCTGGCCACGGTGGATGGGATCGACAACGGGCAGATCGTCCTTCGGGAGGAGTAAGCCCACCCACGCTTTTGCGTGACTCGCGGCGACCTTGCCGACCAATGATTCTTCGGGAGTCTTTCGGTGACTGGAACCGCGTTCACATACCTTCTGTGCGGCTTTGCCGTCAGGAGGCTTTTTTATTGCTCCTTCCGCACGGGGCCACCCCGCCTGACGGCTTCCCGCAGAGGGGAGAGAAAAATCTTTGTCAACTACTGGACAAACGCTGCTTTTTTTGTTATAATCATCCGTGCATCGCAGATGCCGATATGGCTCAGTTGGTAGAGCAGCTGATTCGTAATCAGCAGATCATGGGTTCGAGTCCCATTATCGGCTCCAGGACGAGGTGTAGCGCAGCTTGGTAGCGCGTTTGGTTCGGGACCAAAAGGCCGCGGGTTCGAATCCCGCCACTTCGACCACTTAAGCCACCCAAATCGGGTGGTTTTTGCTTTATACGGTATATTCCATCGGCCGTATTGTACAAATTTTCGTACCCTTATTCGTTGGCGTACGGTTGGCGTAAATGTGCGATCCGGTGGATTGCAACGCCAAACCCACCCGTTGAAATTGGATAAAGGGCCGCGTCCTCCTGTGTCCGCTGGTGTCAGCTTGTGACCTGGACAGGGGCGGACATTTCAATTTGGTCGATCTGCGCGGCCTTTTGGTCCGGCCCTGCGGCCGTTTATCCTCGCGAGTTGTCCGGTTGTGGCCACCGGATCGGACATCTTTTGTGAGTCCAGAATCGTCCCCCGCCGCTTGAAGCCGCGCGCCCTCCGGATTAACATGACACAGCCGTTACGGCAGATCATATGAAGGAGGGTTCCCTATGGCCATTCTTTTCTCCAGGGCGACTCTCACATCCGGCGCCAGCAGCATGTCCTTCCTGATCGGCGGGATGCCGACCGCGCCGGAAGCCTTCGCTGACTGGACCGCCTGGCAGTCCTTTGTCGAAGCGCTCCCGGCCGGCGCCGAGGTCCGGGTTTGCGTCACGGGCTATACCTATGGTGACGGAGAGGTCGTCCCGGCCACACCGGAGGAGGTCGCGTATATGATGATGCGCATCAGGATGAGGCCGGATTTTCTCGAAAGCAGGTGCCGGGTGTCGGGCGGGACGGAGTTCTGCTTCACGATTGATTTCCCTGTAGCATCCTTCAATAAGAGTGAATAGTAACTTCTTTGCAGGGCAAAGCCAGGAGACGCAGAAAAACCACTTGACTGAGCCTGCCGGACATGATAGAATATCCCCTGTTCATCGGAGGCTATTCATACGCTGAGATATGTACGCCGGACAAGATGCGAGGGTGAAAGTCCCTTGGTCTTGTCCGGCGTTTCTGCTTTGAGGGAGGTATGACCATGAAACAGAGTTCCCCCGATCTGATCCACGGAGATATCCGCCGGGCCATTGTGCAATTTGCCTTGCCCTTTATGTTCGCCAGCCTGCTGCAGTCCATCTACGGCGCGGTGGATCTTTTTGTTGTCGGGCAATACGCAGATTCCGCCGCCGTTTCCGCCGTGTCCATTGGCTCCCAGTTGATGCAGCTGGTGACTATGGTCATCAACGGCCTGGCCATGGGCGGCACAGTGTAGATCGGCAACCGTATTGGCGAGGGCAATGACCGGGGCGTTTCCCGGGCCGTAGGCAACATTACGGTGATTTTCTGCCTGCTGGCCCTGGTGCTGACCCCGATCATGCTTCTGAGCACCGACCTGCTGGTCTCTCTGATGCAGACACCTGTGGAGGCTGTCCCGGACTGCTGTCGGTATATGCTGGTCTGCAGCGCTGGACTGCCCTTCATCACCGGGTATAACGCGGTCAGCGGCATTTACCGGGGCATCGGAGATTCCAAAACACCGGTTCGCTTTGTGGGCATCGCCTGCGTCATCAATGTGGTGCTGGACTTCACCCTCACCGGCTTCTTTGGCCTGGGAGCTATCGGCGCCGCTTATGCCACCACCTTCTCCCAGGGGATTTCCTTCCTGCTGGCCCTGGTACACATGAAGCGGGGTGGCTTCCGCTTCCGGCTCACCCGGGAGGATCTGAAGCCGGAGGGACGGATCATGCGGCGCATTCTGAAGGTGGGCTTTCCCCTGGCTGTGCAGGACGCTCTGGTGCATTTCTCCTTCCTGGCCATCTCCGCCATCATCAACACGCTGGGCCTGGTCGCCTCCGCGGCGGTGGGCGTCAGTGAAAAGCTGATGGGCTTTGTATTCCTGATCCCCGGAGCCTTTGGCAGCGCCGTGGCCACTGCGGTGGCTCAGAACCTGGGCGCAGGCAAGCGGGAGCGCACAACGGAGGCCCTGAGGTGGGGTGTGCTGTATTCCGTGTGCTGCGGCATCCTGGTATGCCTGCTGTGTCTGATTATCCCCAGAACGCTGATCGGCATCTTTTCCCGTGACCCGGAGGTGATTACCGCCGGCGCCACCTACATCGGCACTTACTCCATTGACTGCATTCTGACCGGCTTCGTATTCTGCATCAACGGCTACCTGAACGGCAACGGCAAATCCATGATCTGCTTTGCCCACTCCATGGCAGCCACCTTCCTGGTCCGTATCCCCCTGACCTGGCTGCTGAGCAAAATCAGCAGCGGCACGAACCTCCTGCCCATGGGCTTCGCCGCCCCGGCCGCCTCTCTTCTCTCCATTCTGATCTGCCTGATCTATCTGAGGCATATGAGGAGGAAGCAGACGGTAGTGTAACCCGTTGAACCCAACCGGATTTCCGGGAACTCCAGGCCGGTATCGGAAAACACGGCTGGCACCTCGGGATACATGCTCCGCACGATGTGCAGCAGCACCGTGGAGTCCTTGCCGCCGGAGAAGGAGACATACACATTACCGTCCCAGTAATCGTACCAGTCCCGGATGCGGATTTCCGTCATCCGGATCTTGGCCTCCAGGGGCAGCGACTGCCGCTGCAGGAGATCCTCCATCTGCATCTTGTTCGCCATGGTTCACCTCATAAAATGGAGCGCGGAGGATGGTGTCGCACCTCCAACTCCCATCAGGAATGATGGGCGGTTTGCTGTTAGCCTATCCGCGCATATTGTAAATACAAACTTCAATAAGTGCAAATAATAGAAAGTTTTGACGTTTGTATTGAAAAAACCGTTCGTTTGGTGTACACTGTTGTCGGAGGGATCAAAAATGCTTGTATTGAGAAAACAGTACCGTGATAAGCTGAAGGCTTTTCAGAACCAGCCCATAATCAAGGTGATTACCGGAATTCGCCGCTGCGGTAAATCCACGCTGCTTTCGATGTATCGTGAGGAGCTGATTGCTTCGGGCGTTGATTCATCTGCCTGTATCAGCATCAATTTTGAAGATCTGGCTTTTGAAAATCTTCTGGAGTATCATGCGCTCTATCAGTATATTCTGGATCATCTTCAGCCTGGATGCATGAACTATCTGTTCCTGGATGAAATCCAGCTGGTACCTCTTTTCGAGAAGGTAATCGATAGCCTGCAGCTTCGCAACGATGTGGATATTTACATCACCGGTTCCAACGCGCAGATACTTTCGGGCGAACTGGCTACCCGTCTGTCCGGCAGATATATTGAAGTATCCATGCTTCCGCTCTCCTTTGCCGAATTCTACGAGCTGGTTGGCGGAGATCGAACAGAAGCGTTCACCCGCTATTATCGATATGGTGGATTTCCTTATGCCGCCGGTATTACGGATACGAATACGACGAGGGATTATATTGAGGGTATTCTCAATACAATCCTCGTTAAGGACATCATTAACCGTGGGAAGATCGGCGATCCGATGCTGCTGAACAACCTTGTGCGTTTCATGGCTGATAATGTCGGCAATCCCACATCTGTCAAAAAGATTGCGGATACGCTGACCAGCGCCGGTCGAAGGACAACAACCAACACCATTGACAGCTATCTTTCCATGCTGCTGCAATCCTTTATGCTCTACGAGTGCAACCGTTTTGATATCAAAGGAAAGCAGCACCTGCAAACCCGGTCAAAATACTATCTTGCAGATACAAGCATCAGAACATTTTTGCTGGGTGAAAGTGCCAGGGATATTGGTCATGTGCTCGAGAATATCGTTTATCTGGAGCTGCTGCGGCGCGGATGGCGGGTCAGCATTGGCAAGATGAATACGCTCGAAGTTGATTTTGTTGCAACCCGAGGGGATGAGCTGGAATACTTCCAGGTCGCTGCCAGCGTCATGGATGAAGCGACATTTGAAAGAGAATTCGCACCGCTCCGTATGATCCATGATCACTATCCGAAAACCGTGCTGACGATGGATGCGTTGCCCATGGTAGAAAACGGAATCAGGCAGAAAAACATCATCGACTTCCTTCTGGATAAGTGAACGAGACCCTGAGCACGGCTTCAGTCCCGTTCGGTTGCGATGGCATGCCGTTCCGCCTGCGGCACCTTTTCGCCCTTGTACATACCTGCGCCGAGCTCATCGATCCTGGAGAAGGGAATCTCCGGAACGGTGAGCTTTTGCCCTTGGGGTCGAATGCGCCGCGCATGTCCACCGCGGCCCGGCGGAGGGTCTCATTGCCCAGGTGGGTGTAGATGTTCGCCGTGGTCTGGTAGTCGGTGTGGCCCACGATCTTCATGGCGATCAGCGGGTCGATACCGGCTTCGTAGAGCAGCGTCACGCAGTTGTGGCGGAAGTAGTGCGGCGTGATCACGCTCTTCAGGTTGGTGATGGGATCGTTGACGCGATGCGGATGCTCCTTCTTCTCCCGCTCGGTCGTGAAGCCGCAGGCCTGTATGTGCGGGGTTTTTCCAACAAAACGTTCGTCTTTCTCTTGCCGAAAGCAGCAAAATAGAGTAGAATAAAATCGGATGGATGAGCCGGAATCAACGGTAGCACGGAGGTGATGATCGTGTACGGCTTAAAGGATAGTCTGATCAGTGAAATCACAGGACTCGCCCGGAAACACGGCCTGTCCTCTGTAACGCTCTTCGGTTCCAGGGCCCGGGGCGATTATCAGCCCCGCAGCGATATCGATCTGGCCGTCAGCGGCGGGGATTATGACCGCTTTGCGCTGGATGTGGACGAAGAGACATCGACGCTGCTGATGTTTGATATTGTGAATCTGGACCGTACCGTGCAGCCGGAATTGCTGGAGAGCATACGAAAGGACGGGAAGCCGCTGTATGCAAAAGTTTAAAAATTTCTGCCGTGCGTTGAATAACCTGGAAGAAATCCGGCACTATGATGAGCCCTACGGCACGGTTGAATTGACCGGCATGGTGGCGCTCTATGAAATCTGCTTTGAACAGGCCTGGAAGGCTGTGAAGGAAGCGCTGGACAATGCAGGCTATGCTGAAGGCAAAACCGGCTCCCCAAAGCTGATTCTGAAGACTGCCTTCAGTGCCGGCATGATCAATGATGAGGCGTTGTGGCTGTCGGCGCTTGAAGCGCGGAATAACGCGGCTCACGCCTACAATGAGTCAATTGCGTTGGATATCATCAGGGATGCCAAAGAGAAGTACATCCGGATGTTTGCCGATCTCAAGGCAGAGATCGAAGCCAACTGGATGGATGCATAACACGATAAAGGGAAAAGCTGTACCGGCTCCTCAACCGATACAGCTTTCTTTTATTTCAGCGCCATCCAAGTGACTACACCGTTTTGCTTCAATTCAGGTACTCAACGATACCGATCACGGCGTCTGAAATATCCATGATGCAATAGTAATCCACAGCACCTGCGACAGCATAGTGCCGTTTCTTCAAGTCAAGGAGTTTGATCTGCTCGCACAGTACCACCCCCTCTGTATTTCCAAAGGCAACCGGAATATGCAGCGGGCCGGCAACCGCAGTCTTCATCAGCGGGCATACGAGCGCTGCGCCGCTTTTATTGAATTCTTTGTTACTGACAACAACAACCGGGAAATTCAACTGATCCACGCTCAGGACGCTTCCCTGTTCATATTTGGGCATTTACCACACCTCGTTCCCGACAGGATCGCCCCATGTCACCTCTTCGTTGAGATTCAGCTGTCCGTTGAATTTTTCGGCGCGCTCAGCAAGTGTTTTGTGAACAAACTGCTTGCTGATGATGATCCGGCCGTCGGTAGCCTCGATTTGAAGAACATCATCCGGCAGAAAGCCCACAATTGACAATAATTCTTTCGAGAGACGGATGCCTTGACTGTTTCCCCAGGATTTTAATTGAGTTTGCATGAATGTCACCTCCTCGTATATACATAGTATATACGCCGCTTCGAAAAAGTCAAGTGTTTCTCTGCTTTTCACGCAATGATGTTCCTTCCCGGGATCGCTTGAAATGAATGTCACAAAAAACTGTACCGGCGTGAAACCGATACAGCTTCCAGTTTATTCGTCGACTTGCTCATAGTAATGGGAATGCCTTGCCATCCCGCGCTGTCAGTTTCAGTTGTCTACAAATTGTAGACAACTCCGGTTTGCGCCGTTTGGCAGCATTCCAGTAGATTCGCGGGTTCTTGCTTTTGACGACCGCTTCCACAATATCTACTGCACAAAACCACCATTTTGATGTTTCTTTATCCCGAACCTCCCGTTCCGGGGAACAGCACGAGAAAAAAGCGCTGTACAAACCGGCCGGAAAATGATAAGATAGCAGCCGTCGGTATGACAGAACCGAAACGGAAAGGGAGAAAAACATGGATATTGAATACCTGCTGCTGCTGCAGAATCTGAGGGAGGCCACCGGCGGGGTGCTGGATTCGCTGATGTCCTACCTGACGACCTATGGAGAGGGCCTGCTGACGATGATGCTCGTGGCCGCCATTTACTGGTGCGTCAGCAAAAGCGACGGCATGTACACCCTGTTCTCCTGGGGAACGGGCAACCTGCTGAACGGCGTGCTGAAGGTGACCGCCTGCGCCTATCGGCCCTGGATCCGGGACAGCCGGGTAAAGCCGGTGAGCAGCGCCATCGCCAAGGCGACAGGCTACTCCTTCCCCAGCGGCCACACCACCAACGCCACCGCGGTATACGGCAGCCTGGCCCTGAACAAAAAGCTGAGCAAAGCCCTGCGCATCCTGATGGGCGTGATGATCCTGCTGGTGGGCTTCAGCCGCAACTATCTGGGGGTGCATACCCCGCAGGATGTGCTGGTGGGCTTTGCCGCCACCCTGGTTGTGCTGCTTCTGGTCCGCCGGGTGCTGAAGCTGGTGGACGAAAAGCCGAATCTGGATGTGGTGGTGCTGATCGTGGGCCTGCTGCTGAATGTGGCGGTGATCGTCTACGCCGCCTGCAAGAGCTACCCCATGGACTATGACGACAGCAGTGCCCTGATCGTGGACCCCGCCAAGATGGTGATCGACACCTACAAGAACTGCGGCTTCTGCCTGGGCGCGCTGATCAGCTGGTTTGTGGACCGGCGCTGGCTGCACTATGAGGTGGAGGGCACGCCCATGCACCGGGTCACCTGCTATGTGGCCGGCATACTGGGCTACTTTGTGGTGCTGTATGTGCTGGTGCCCCTGCTGCCCTCCGACCTGATCGGCTCCATCCTGAACAACTTTGTCCGGCTGGTGTATGTGATGCTGGTGGTGCCCTTCCTGATCCAGCGGGTCAGCCGCAGGAGTGTCGCAAAGCAGGAAGCACAGGAATGAGAACCTCTCCGCCGCTGCGGCGGCACCTCCCCCAAGAGAGGAAAACACAACAAAAGCCTCCCCGTGAGGGAAGGCTTTCGGAGACCCATACCGCTCAGGCCTGCTGAGCGGTTTTTTTATGCTTCAGGAACTTTACCAGGGCGACCACCGCGGCGATGCCCGCCACAATCAGCAACGCTGTGGTGGTATCCAGGTGAAAGCTGAACGCCGCACTGGTCATATTGTTATTGGCAACCGCCTCCGCAAGAGCATTTCCGTACATGATCTATTCCTCCTCGCCGCATGGGCGTTCTCTTCATCAATATTCCGCAGCTCTCTGCTGCAGCTGTATGATACCTCGGGGGAGGAAAAAGATATACAGCCGCATCGGCGGAATAGGGGAGGCTATCCGGTAAAAAGGGAGGAATAGCAGTCTCAGGGACGCTGAAGGCTTTTCAGCGGACAATAATTCCGGCA
>R03__coassemble_742_pt1 | contig 17437 bp, 32 predicted proteins | sample R03__metabat2_high_PE_065 | metagenome-assembled genome bin R03 | reverse complement strand
GCGGCAGCAGTGCGCTGGTGGACGACTCGGTTTTCTCCAATATTTATTCCCTGATCGACACCTATTACAGTCAGCTTCTCACCTCCGCCACCAACACTTCCACCGCGCTGACCCAGCTGGACAGCGCCCTGAGTGATCTGCTTGCCACCCTTTTGGCCATGCAATAATCGGGAGTCTACGATGTCAAAGAGTATTGTCGCACTGGTACCGATCGATACCTATGAGCAGGAGGTCGTGGATGAGGCCGTCCGCAAGGGCATCAGCCTGCTCGGTGGGTGGGAGCGTTTTCTCCAAAGAGATGAAAAGATTCTCCTTAAGCCCAATCTGCTGGGCAAGGCGCTGCCTCAGCGGGCCGTGACCACCCATCCGGCTGTTTTTGCCGCTGTTGCAAAGGCGTTGCAGGACGAGGGGTATACACACCTCTCCTTTGGCGACAGCCCCTCCCCGGCTTCCACCCCGCAGGCTGCCGCCAAGGCCTGCGGAATCGCGGACGAGGCAGAGGCGCTGGGCATCCCATGGGCTGACTTTTCCGGCGGAACGACCGTTCCCTTCCCCGAGGGCAAGGTCTGCAAAAGCTTTCACCTCGCCAATGGGATCGTTGAGGCGGATGCCATTGTCAATCTCTGCAAAATGAAAACCCATGCGCTGGAGCGGATCACCGGCGCCGTAAAAAACATGTACGGCTCCATTCTTGGCATCAACAAAGGGGCAGGCCATGTAGCCTACCCCAACAGCGACCGCTTTGCGGAGATGCTGGCTGACCTGCACCGGTGTGTCAAGCCCAGGCTCCACATCATGGACGGCATTGTGGCCATGGAGGGCAACGGTCCCACCTCCGGCACACCTGTGCCCATGAATGTGCTGCTCTTTTCCGCCGACCCGGTGGCACTGGACGCGGTTTTCGCCTCTCTGGTCTACCTGAAGCCCTCGCTGGTTCCCACCTGCGTTACCTGCGAAGCTGCAGGCCTTGGCTGCATGGACGCAGAACAGATTGCCGTGCTTACTCCTGACTGCCCGATGACAGTGTCCCAGGCCCAGCGGATCTACGGCAAGCCGGATTTTGATGTGTTCCGGGGAACCCTCAAAAAAAGCCTCATTGCCAAGCTGCTGCCTCTGCTCCCCAACCTGCAGGAGCGCCCGGTTGCCGATCCCGCAAAGTGCATCGGCTGCGGACTGTGCCAGCAGGCCTGTCCGGTACCGGAAAAGGCGGTTCGCAGCGGCGGCGGAAAAAAAGCCGAGTATGACTACCGCAAATGTATCCGCTGCTACTGCTGCCAGGAGGTATGTCCGGCAAAGGCGATTTCCGCGCATCGCCCCGCGCTGGGAAAGCTGATCCACTGAGCCTGTTTTTCGGCACAAAAAAAGCTTCGATTCCTCGAAGCTTTTTTCTATCAGCCCTGGACCTGCTTGTGCTTGGGATTCTCGCAGATTACCATGACCTTGCCCTTGCGCTTGATGATCTTGCACTTCTCGCAAATAGGCTTCACAGACGGACGAACCTTCATGGTCGTATCCTCCTTTTCGTCGTATCTCTTCTTAGCTCTTGCTGCGCCAGGTGATCCGCCCACGGGTCAGATCATAGGGCGATAGCTCAACGGTTACTTTATCACCGGGATAGATGCGGATGAAATTCTGCCGCATTTTGCCCGAGATGTGTGCCAGAATCTGGTGGCCATTGGGCAGCTCCACCTTAAACATGGCATTGGGAAGGGCCTCAACGACCTTCCCTTCCATTTCAATGACATCGTCCTTGGACAAGTTCAGTCCTCCTTGCACAGCTCCGTGCTGAACCCAAAGCCATTCGCTTCCAGAAACTTCCGCAGATCGGCGTCCAGAAAATCCGGCTTGCCGAGCCTCGCGGGAAGCTCTTCCATGCGCACAGGCTTTGGTTTGAGATGCATGAATTTCTTTTTCTTCGGATGTGCAAGCTTTCGGCTGACACCGTCAGCCAGCATGGCATAGCCATCCTCGGTCACCGACAGAACAAGGAAATACCTGCCTTCGTCGCGCCCCTGTCGGGAAAGCACGACCCGGCCGGGCTCTACCGGAATGCGATCCATTACCGATCCTCCTTCCAGATAAAACCGGGGAGTGTAAGGATCTCCGGCAACCCCTTCTCATTGATCACCATGGTATGCTCGTAATGGCTCGAGAGGGAACCGTCAGCGGTTCTCGCCGTCCAGCCGTCCTCCTCGTCGATGTCGCTTCGCCAGGTGCCGGATGTAATCATCGGCTCCAGCGCCAGCGTCATGCCTGCAACCAGCTTCGGGCCATGCCCGGGTCTGCCAAAGTTGTAGATGGCAGGATCCTCATGCATTTCCCGGCCGATGCCGTGACCGGTAAAGTCCCGGATCACACCGCAGCCGTTTCCGGCAGCCACCGCTTCCACCGCCGCACCGATATCCGTGAGCCTGCCGCCGTTCAGCGCCGCACGGGCGCCCGCGAAGAAGCAGGACTCCGTCACTTCAATCAGGTGAGCGGCTTCGGGGGAGACCTGACCCACCGGCACCGTCAGCGCACTGTCAGACTGCCAGCCGTCCAGCAGGAGGCCGCAATCCAGGCTGATGATGTCGCCCTCACGGAGGATCGTCTCCTCTGAGGGAATGCCATGCACAATCACATCGTTGATGGAGGTGCAAAGGCTGGCCGGGTACCCTTCATAGCCCAGGAAGGTGGGCTATGCGCCGTTTTTGCGGATGATCTCTTCCGCCAGGTCATTCAGCGCCATGGTGGAGATACCGGGACGGACCGCCTCCTTCACCTGCTGGAGCACCTCATAAAGTAGCGCTCCCGCCTTGCGCATTCTGGCGATCTGTTCCGGGTTTTTGATGGTGATCATTTGGCAGCCTCAAGCGCTTTCATGATGTCCGCGAATACCAGGTCCATCTCCTGAGAGCCGTTGATCCTGGTCAGCAGCCCCTTCTGCTCGTAATACGAGGCAACGGGAGCGGTCTGCTCATGATACACACTCAGACGGTTGGCGATGGTCTCGGGCTTGTCATCATTGCGATGCACCAGCTGCTCACCGCACTTGGCGCAAACCGTCCGGCCACCCAGCAGGGTAATGTGGTAGGTCGCGCCGCAGTTCAGGCAAACGCGCCGACCGCCGAGGCGGTTGATGATGTGCTCGTCGGGAACCTCCAGCTCGATCACAGCCTGGATATCGGCGATGCCGCTGAGAGCCTCAGCCTGAGGCACAGTGCGGGGGAAGCCGTCCAGAATGTAGCCGTTGGCGCAGTCCTGCTGAGCGAGACGATCCTTGACGATGTCGATGATGACCTCATCGGGAACCAGCTTGCCGGCGTCGATATAGGACTTGGCCTTTACGCCCGTCTGGGTCTGCTCCTTGATCGCCTTGCGGAGAATGTCGCCGGTGGAGATCTGGGGAATGCTCAGCGCGTCACAGATGCGCTGGGCCTGGGTGCCCTTGCCGGCACCGGGAGGTCCGAGAAAAATGATGTTCATTCTGTCGCTCCTTTCAGGGCATCCAAAATCGCATCACACAGGATACAGTCATGCACCGGGAACCAGAGGCCCCGGTGCATGACCGTCTGATTACATGAATCCGCCCTTATCCACATCGATACCGCGGATGCTCAGCTCGCCCTGCACCGCGCGGACGGTCTCCAGAGAGACGCTCACAGCGATCAGGATAGAGGAAGCCGCAAAGGGCACAGAAGCATTCAGGGTACGGGTGAGCAGGGAAGGAACAGCGGACAGCACAGCCAGGAACAGAGCCGCGAACAGGTTAAGCCGGTTCACAGTGGTCTGGAGATACTGACGCATATTCTTGCCGCGCTGGCCGGGGATCGTGGCGCCCTGCATAATCAGCTGCTCAGCCTGCTGCTTCGGATCGAAGCTGATGGAAGAGTAGAAGAAGGTGAAGGCGATGATCAGGAGCGCGGAGATGATCACATACAGCACACTGCCCGTGGACATATTGATCGTCCACCACTGGGTGAAGCTGCCGCTTCCGCTGGGATCCACCAGCTGGATAATGGTGCTGGGGAAGGCCATAAAGGAGTAGGCAAAGATCAGAGGCAGAACGCCCACGGAAACGACCTTCAGGGTCATGCGGGTGTTCTGACCGCCATACACACGGCGGCCCTTGGTCTGCTTGGCAATCTGCAGCGGAATGCGGCGCTCGCCCAGCTCGACGAAGGTCACCAGCACGGTCATCACCACGGCCAAAGCCAGGATGATCACGGTGTTGATGATACCGGAGGTGGTGGTGGAAGAGGTGAAGCCGCTCACAATGCCGGTGAACAGGTTGTTGATGATACCGGCGAAGATCAGCAGGGACACGCCGTTGCCGACGCCCTTGGCAGTGATCCGCTCACCGATCCACATGGCCAGGGCAGTACCACCGGCCATGGAAATGCCAACCAGCACATAGTTGAGCCAGCCGCTCTTGATATAGCCCAGACCGGCCACCAGGCCGATGGCCTGCAGCACAGCCAGACCAACCGTTACATAACGGGTGATGCGGGCGATCTTTTCACGGCCCTGGCCGCTCTCATCCTTCTGCATCCGCTCCAGCGCCGGAATGGCGATGGTAAGCAGCTGCATAATAATGGAAGCGTTGATGTAGGGCGTAATGCCCATGGCCATGATGGTCATGTTGCTGAAGCTGTTACCGGTCATCATGTTGACCAGGTCCAGCAGAGCCAGGTTGCTCATGGAGGTACCGCTCATCAGAGAGGCCTTGTCGACGCCGGGAGCGGGGATAACGCCCACCAGGCGGTAAAGCAGCAGCATCAGCAGGGTATAAATGATCTTTTTGCGGAGCTCAGGGGTGTTCCAAATCTTGCGGATCGTGTCCAGCATTTAGACCACCTCGGCTTTCCCGCCGAGTGCCTCAATCTTTTCTTTGGCGGAGGCGGAGAACTTGGCAGCCTTCACGGTCAGCTTCTTCGTCAGATCGCCGTTGCCCAGGATCTTCACACCGGCCATCTCATTCTTGATGATGCCGGCATCGATCAGGGCCTTGGCGTCCACAACAGCGCCATCCTCAAACACTTCCAGGCGCTCCACATTCACGGCAGCGTAGTCGGTGCCGAAAATGTTCGTGAAGCCCTTCTTGGGCACGCGGCGATACAGGGGCATCTGGCCGCCCTCAAAGCCGGGGCGCTTGCCACCGCCAGAGCGAGCCTTGGCACCCTTATGGCCCTTGCCGGAGGTCTTGCCCAGTCCGGAACCGACGCCGCGGCCCAGGCGCTTCTTGGAAGCGACGGAACCCTCAGCGGGATGCAGTTCGTTCAGTTTCATCGGGATTCCCTCCTTTACTCGTTTACTTCTTCAACCTTGAGCATATGCTTCACGGCGAAGATCTGCCCGCGGACGCAGGCATTGTCGGGCTGGGTAACGGTCTGGCCGACCTTACGCAGTCCGAGCGCAGCCACCGTGGCCTTGTGCTTGGGCAGGCTGGCGATGGGAGACTTGATCAAGGTAATCTTGAGACTCATCTTCGTATCCTCCTTAGCCCAGCATCTCTTCAACGGTCTTGCCGCGCATCTTGGCAACTTCCTCGGCGGTACGGAGGTTCTTCAGGGCCTCCATGGTGGCCTTCACCATGTTGATGGGGTTGTTGGTGCCGAAGGACTTGGTACGGATGTCCTTCACGCCAGCCAGCTCCAGCACAGCACGGGCAGCGCCGCCGGCGATCACGCCGGTACCTTCGGGAGCGGGCAGCAGCACAACCTTCGCGGTGCTGAAGTAGCCCTCCACATTGTGAGGAATGGTGGTGCCATCGGTGGAAACGGTGATCAGGTGCTTCTTGGCGTCCTCATTGGCCTTGCGGATGGCTTCCTGCACTTCGGCAGCCTTGCCCATGCCGGCGCCAACGCGGCCCTTCTCGTCGCCAACCACCACCAGAGCGGAGAACCGCGCATTGCGGCCGCCCTTAACAGTCTTGGACACGCGGTTCAGGGCAACAAGATGGTCCTTAAATTCGCTTGCCTGTTCGTAGCGTTGCATTTGCCTGTCCTCCTCTCTTAGAAATCAAGTCCGGCTTCACGGGCACCTGCAGCGATCTCAGCCACACGGCCGGTATACACATAGCCGCCGCGGTCGAAAACAACTGCCTTGATGCCGGCCTGGACAGCACGCTCGCCGATGGTCTTGCCCACCAGCTTGGCAGCACCCTTCTTGTCGAGATCGGCCAGCTGGCTCTTGATCTCAGCCTCCAGGGTGGAAGCGCTCACCAGGGTAACGCCCTTCACATCATCGATGATCTGGGCCTGGATGTGCTTGTTGGAACGGTACACAGACAGACGCGGCACATCAGGGGTGCCGCTGATCTTCTTGCGGACGCGCGCATGACGAATCACGCGGATCTCATTACGGTCACGCTTTTTGAACATATGCAGTCACTCCCTCTCTTACTTCTTACCGGTCTTGCCTTCCTTGCGGCGGATATGCTCATCAGCATACTTGATGCCCTTGCCCAGGTAGGGTTCAGGCTTACGGATGGCACGGATGTCAGCCGCCAGGTTGCCGACCTGCTGCCGGTCAGCGCCCTTCACAACGATCGTGGTCTCCTTGGGGGTCTCAAAGGAGATTCCCTCGGGGGCGTCGATGATCACGGGATGAGAGAAGCCGATCGCAATGTTCAGCTTCTTGCCGGCACTCTGGGCCTCGGCCTTGTAGCCGGTACCAACCAGCTCCAGGGTCTTGCTGAAGCCCTCGCTCACGCCAACCACCATGTTGTGGATCAGCGCGCGATTCAGGGCGTGATAGGCCTTGGTCTGCTTCGCTTCGTTGGGGCGCTCGAGGGTAACAACATTGCCCTCCTGCTTTACGGTGATGAGCTTGTTGACCTCCTGAGTCAGGGTGCCCTTGGGACCCTTCACAGTCACAACATTATTGTCATCGACCGTAACCGACACGCCCGCGGGGACAGTAATCGGAAGCTTTCCGATACGAGACATAATTACACCTCCATAGACGCGTCGGTCTTACCAGATGTAGGCAAGCACTTCGCCGCCGATGGCGTTCTTCCGTGCTTCCTTGTCAGTCATCACACCCTTGCTGGTGCTGATGATGGCGATGCCCAGGCCGCCCAGAACCTTGGGCAGCTCTTCAGCGCGAGCGTACACACGCAGGCCGGGCTTGCTGATGCGCTTCAGACCCGCAATCACAGGGGTCTTCTTGCTGTCGATGTACTTCAGGGTGATTTTGATGCTGCCCTGAACACCGTCGTCGATGTAATCAACCGCTTTGATATAGCCCTCACTCAGAAGGATCTTGGCGATGGCCTTCTTGGTGTTGCTGGCGGGAAGCACAACGTCGTCATGATGGGCGACCTGAGCGTTCCGGATGCGGGTGAGCATATCGGCAATGGGATCACTCATAACCATAGTGGAACCTCCTTCCGTTCTTCTCCCCGCTTACCAGCTGGCCTTGCGGACACCGGGGATTTGGCCCTTGTAGGCCAGCTCTCTGAAGCAGATACGGCACACGCCGTAGCGGCGCAGCACAGAGTGCGGACGGCCGCACAGGCGGCACCGGGTATAAGCACGGGTGGAGAACTTGGGTTCCCTCGCCTGCTTGAGTTTCATGCTCAGCTTAGCCATGTGTTCTTCCTCCTTAATTCGCCTTGGCGAAGGGCATGCCCAGCTGGGCAAGCAGCTCCATGCATTCCTCATCGGTCTTGGCAGTGGTGACGAAGATCATTTCCATACCGCGGATCTTCTCCACCTTGTCATACTCGATTTCGGGGAACAGCAGCTGCTCCTGGATGCCCAGGGCGTAGTTGCCGCGGCCATCGAAGGCCTTGGTGCTTACGCCACGGAAGTCGCGCACACGGGGAAGCGCGATGCTCACCAGCTTGTCCATGAACTCTTCCATGCGCTGGCCGCGCAGGGTGACCTTCGCGCCAACATTCTGGCCCTCACGGAGCTTGAAGTTTGCGATGGACTTCTTGGCCTTGGTCACCATCGGCTTCTGGCCGGCGATCTGAGTCAGCTCGCTGACAGCCAGTTCCATAGACTTGGCGTTGTCCTTGCAGTCGCCCAGGCCCATGTTGATGACGATCTTCTCCAGACGGGGAATCTCCATCACATTCTTATAGCCGAACTTCTGCTGCAAAGCAGGAACAGCCTCGGCCAGGTACTTTTCCTTGATACGGGTAGCCATGTGGCTTTTCCTCCTTTATCAGTCGATTTCCGCGTTGCACTTCTTGCACACACGGATCATGCTGCGCACGGTCTTGCCGGCATCGTTGACGGTGCTGGTCACCTTGTGCGCGGTGCGGGTCGCTTTGCCGCACTTGGGGCAGACGATCATCACATTGGAGACGTCGATGGGCAGCTCCTTGTGGATGATGCCGCCGGGCTGCATCTGGTTGCGGGCCTTCTGATGCTTGGTGGCAACATTCACACCCTCAACCACCACACGGCCGGCCTTGGGGAAAGCCGCGGTGACCTTGCCCTTCTTGCCCTTGTCCTTGCCGGAGATGACAACGACCTGATCGTTCGTTTTCACGTTCATGTTGTTTCCCTCCTTACAGAACTTCGGGAGCCAGGGAGACGATCTTCATGAAATCCTTCTCACGCAGCTCACGGGCTACAGGTCCAAAGATACGGGTGCCGCGGGGCATTTTCTGATCGTTGATGATCACAGCGGCGTTGTCATCAAACTTGATGTAGCTGCCATCGGGGCGGCGCTTGTTCTTGCGGCAGCGCACGATCACGGCGGTCACCACATCGCCCTTCTTTACAGTTCCACCGGGAGTGGCGCTCTTGACGCTGGCCTTGATGACATCACCAATGGTGCCATCACGACGGAAAGAGCCACCCATCACGCGGATGCACATGATTTCCTTGGCGCCGGAGTTATCGGCAACCTTGAGTCGCGTTTGCGGCTGAATCATTGAGTTTTTCCTCCTTCATGACAGCGGCTTACTTCGCCTTTTCGATGATCTCGACCAGGCGCCAGCGCTTGTCGTGGCTCAGCGGGCGGGTCTCCATCACGCGGATGGTATCGCCGATACCGCACTCATTATTCTCGTCATGAACCTTCAGCTTGCTGGTGTGGTTCATGATCTTGCCATACAGGGGATGACGAACGCGGTCCTTGATCTTGATGACACAGGTCTTGTCCATCTTATCGCTGACCACGATACCGATACGGGTTTTACGCAGTCCTCTTTCTTCAGACATTGAAGCGGCTGCCTCCTTTCAAGTACATTACGCCTGCTGCTTCTGGCGCAGAACAGTCTTCGCACGGGCGATGTCACGCTTTTTGTTGGTGATCTCCACGTGGTTCTGGAGCTGACCGGTAGCGAGCTGGAAACGAAGGGTGAACAGATCAGCCTTCAGCTCGGCAATCTTTGCGATCAGCTGCTCCTCAGACATGACGGAAAATTCATTTGCCTTCATTACTCATCACCACCGACTTCAGTCTTCGCCTCATTCTGGCGGGCAATAATCTTGGTCGTCAGAGGCAGCTTGTGGGAAGCCAGACGCAGAGCCTCGCGGGCGGTCTCTTCAGGCACACCGGCGATTTCAAACAGCACGCGGCCGGGCTTCACCACGGCAACCCAGTACTCAGGAGAGCCCTTGCCGGAACCCATTCGGGTCTCAGCCGGCTTCTCGGTAACAGGCTTGTCGGGGAAAATCTTGATCCAAACCTGGCCGCCACGCTTGGTGTAGCGGGTCAGGGCGATACGGGCAGCCTCGATCTGCTGAGAGGTAACCCAGCAGGGCTCGGTGGCCTGGAGACCGAATTCGCCGTAAGCCAGGAAGTTGCCGCGATGGGCCTGGCCCTTCATGCGGCCACGGAACACCTTACGGCGCTTGACTCTCTTCGGCATCAGCATAGTTTACTTGACCTCCTTCGCGGCAGGGGCCTTCTTGGCCTTGGGCAGGATCTGTCCCTTGTAGATCCAAACCTTCACGCCCAGACGGCCATACGTGGTCTTGGCCTCGGCAAAGCCGTAGTCAATGTTCGCACGCAGGGTCTGCAGCGGGATGGAGCCTTCATGATAGGACTCGCGGCCGGCAATGTCGCGGCCACCGATACGGCCGGACAGCGTGGTCTTCACGCCCTTGACCTGGGGCAGCTTCATGGCGCGCTGAATCGCCTGCTTCATGGCACGGCGATAGCTGGAACGCTTCTCCAGCTGCTGGGCGATGTTCTCGGCCACCAGCTGAGCGTCGGCGTCGGGCTGCTTGACCTCCAGCACATTGATGTGTGCGGCACGGCCCAGGAAAGCGGTGATGTCCTTCTTCAGCTGCTCAATATTCGCGCCCTTGGGTCCGATGATCATACCGGGCTTGGAGGTGAAAATATTCACAGTCACGGTCTGAGCGGTACGCTCGATATCAATCTTGCTGATACCGGTGGCGTAATACTTTTCCTTCAGCATCTCGCGCAGCTTGTGATCCTGCACGAGGTTGTTGGCATAATCCTTCTTCTCGGCGTACCAGCGGGTGCTCCAGTCATAGATCACACCGACACGCGCGCCATGCGGATTTACTTTCTGACCCATGGATAAACCTCCTTCGCCTTACTTCTGGTCCAGCACCACGCTGATGTGGCTGGTGCGCTTGAGCATCGGGGATGCGCTGCCCTTGCTGCGGGCGACATAGCGCTTCAGCGTGGGGCCGGGGTTGGCATACACCTCAGCGACGTAGAGGTCCTTGCGGTTCATCTCCAGGTTGTTCTCAGCGTTGGCGATGGCACTGTTGAGCACCTTCAGCACAACGGGAGCGGCAGCCTTGGGGGTGTAGGTCAGGATGGCCTGGGCTTCCTCCGCACTCTTGCCGCGGATCAGATCGATCACGATCTTCACCTTGCGAGGAGAGATACGGATATACTTGGCATGAGCCTGGGGGCGCTTGTCAGCGCTCTCGCGGCGGGCAGCCGTCTTTTCCTTGGAACGGGTTGCCATATCTTATCACTCCTCTCTTATTACTTGCGGGCGGTGGCCTTGTCACCGGCATGACCCTTGAAAGTACGGGTCGGGGCGAATTCGCCCAGCTTATGACCAACCATATCCTCCGTCACATACACCGGAACGTGCTTGCGTCCGTCGTGTACGGCAATGGTATGGCCGACGAAATCCGGGAAGATGGTGGAAGACCGGGACCAGGTCTTAACGACATTCTTCTTGCCGGACTTGTTCATCTCATCGATGCGCTTGAACAGGGCTTTTTCAACATAGGGGCCCTTTTTCACAGAACGACTCATTCGTCAGTTGCCTCCTTCCTGTGCACGCGATCACTTGCCGTTTACGCGCTTCACGATCAGCTTGTTGCTGTACTTCTTGTGCTTCCTGGTCTTGTAGCCGAGAGCGGGCTTGCCCCAGGGAGTCACAGGAGCAGGCATACCGACAGGGCTCTTGCCCTCGCCGCCGCCATGCGGGTGATCGTTGGGGTTCATGACAACGCCGCGGACGGTGGGACGGATGCCCATGTGGCGGACGCGGCCGGCCTTGCCGATGCGCACATTCTCATGATCGCTGTTGCCGACGGTGCCGATGGTCGCCTTGGCGTTCAGGGGCAGCTTGCGCATCTCGCCGGAGGGCAGACGCACGGTGGCGAAGCCATTCTCCTTGGCCATGAGCTGCGCAGCCATACCGGCGGAACGGACCAGCTGGCCGCCGCGGCCGGGCTTGATCTCCAGGTTGTGGATCAGCGTACCGACGGGGATGTTGGCCATGGGCAGCGCGTTGCCGGGCTTGATGTCCGCGTTCTCGGAGGAGATCACGGTGTCGCCCACATTCAGGCCCAGAGGAGCCAGGATGTAACGCTTCTCGCCGTCGGCGTAGTTCAGCAGAGCAATGAAGGCGCTGCGGTTGGGGTCATACTCGATGGCCGCCACCTTGGCGGGAACCTCCAGCTTGTTCCGCTTGAAGTCGATGATGCGGTACTTCCGCTTGTTGCCGCCGCCCTGATGACGGACGGTGATCTTGCCCTGAGCGTTGCGGCCGGAGTTCTTCTTCAGGTACTCCACCAGGCTCTTCTCAGGCGCCTTCTTCGTGATCTCCTCATAGGTCAGGCCCGACATAAAGCGCCGGGCGGGCGAAGTCGGCTTATAATTCTTGATAGCCATTTTTCTGTCCTCCCTGCTTTACTGGTCCATGCCGTCGAAGAACTTGATCTTCTTGGAATCCTTCTTCAGCGTGACATAGGCCTTCTTGACTTCCGGGGTGCGGCCGGCGTAACGGCCCTGGCGCTTGATCTTGCCCATGGTGCGGGCGGTGTTCACGCTCTCCACCTTGACGCCGTCCTCGGCGAACACGGTTTCGATGGCCTGCTTGATCTCGGTCTTGGTAGCGTCGATCGCCACCTCGAAGACATAGCGCTTGTCAGCGATGCCCTCGTACGCCTTTTCCGTCAGGACGGGGCGCTTGATGATGTCATGCGGATCCTTCATTAGGCGTACACCTCCTCGACAGAAGCAACGGCAGCCTTGGTCAGGACAACCTTGCCGGCATTCAGGATGTCATACACATTCAGGGTGTTGACATAAGTAGTGGAAGCTTCGGCCAGGTTGGCAGTGGCGCGGACGATGGTCTCGTCGGGCTCAGGCAGAACGACCAGGGCCTTCTTGGTGGCCTTCAGGTTGTTCAGCGTGGCAGCCATCAGCTTGGTCTTGGCCTCGGCCAGCTTGATCTCGTCCACCACAATGATGTCGCCATCATTCAGCTTGGAGGTCATCGCGGACTTGAAGGCCAGGCGGCGAACCTTCTTGGGCACATTGATCACATAGTCGCGGGGCTTGGGAGCGAACACCACGCCGCCGTGAGTGAACTGGGGAGCACGGTTGCCATGATGGCGGGCATTACCGGTGCCCTTCTGGCGATAGATCTTACGGCCACCGCCGCGGACCTCGGTGCGGGTCCGGGCACTCTGCGTGCCCTGGCGCTGCGCGGCCAGATAGGAGCGGACGACCAGATGCATGGCGGCAACATTGACCGGAGCAGCGAAGATAGCCTCGCTCAGCTCGATCTCGCCAATGGTCTTGCCCTCCTGATTAACAAGAGCAGTCTTAGGCATGTTTCTTTCCTCCTTGTCCGGCTCAGGCCTTGACGGTGTCGCGGACCACAACAACCGTGCCGTTGGGGCCAGGGATGGCGCCCTTGATCAGCAGCAGGTTGCGCTCGGCATCCACATCCACCACTTCAAGGTTCTGGACAGTCACGCGGTCGACACCGTAATGGCCGCTCATGTGCTTGTTCTTGAACACACGGGACGGATCGGAGTTGGCGCTCAGAGAGCCCACGCCGCGGTGATACTTGGAGCCATGGGCCATGGGGCCGGTGTGCTGATTCCAGCGGGCAATGGCACCGGTGAAGCCGTGGCCCTTGCTGGTGCCGGTCACATCGATCCGGTCGCCCTGAGCGAACTGATCAACCTTGATCTCGTCGCCCACCTTGTAGCCGGTGCAGTCATCAAAGCGCAGCTCGCGCAGAACCCGCTTGGCGGCAACGCCGGCCTTCTGGAAGTGACCCAGCTCAGGCTTGTTCTTCAGCTTGTTGGCGCGTGCCTCGGTCAGCTCACCAAAGCCAACCTGCACAGCGCAGTAGCCGTCGCTCTCAACGGTCTTGGTCTGCACCACGGTGCAGGGGCCCGCTTCGACGACAGTGACAGGGACAAGACGGCCGTCCGCAGTGAAAACCTGCGTCATGCCGAGCTTCTTACCCACGATCGCTTTCTTCATTGTACGTTCCTCCTGCCTTACAGCTTCATTTCGATTTCGACACCAGCAGGAAGTTCGAGCTTCATCATGGCGTCCACGGTCTTGGGAGTGGGGTTGATGATGTCGATCAGCCGCTTGTGGGTGCGGCGCTCAAACTGTTCGCGGCTGTCCTTGTACTTGTGGGGACTGCGCAGGATTGTGACGATCTCCTTCTCGGTGGGAAGCGGGATCGGGCCGGAGACGCGAGCGCCTGTGCGCTTGGCAGCATCAACGATGTGCTGAGCGGACTGGTCAATCAGGTTGTGCTCGTAGCTCTTCAGCTTGATTCTGATTTTCTGGCTGGCCATTTGTTTTCCTCCTTGAATCGTTCTCGATTGTGCCCTGACGCCATCCCACTGCAGGTGCAGGAGGCGCGGCACACGAGTCCGTCGCCCGATTTTCGGGCTGGTCCGCGGTAATTACCCGTCTGGCCTGACGGCAACTTACCGTTTCATCCCTAAACAGACAACAGATTGATTATACATGATTCCATCGCAAATTGCAATAGGTTTTGCAAGGAAATTTCAGGAAAATTTTCGGTTTTTTTGCTGTGATTTTTCGATTTTTCCCTGTTTTACTGCCATTCTGGCTTTTCATTCTGCACACGCTCTTGTGCGTGTCCTTGGGTTTTTCCTTGAAAGCCGATTTTTCTGTTTTTTTCCTGTTTTCCAGCACTTTTTTTCTCATTTTTCCCGCTTTTTCTGATTTTTCTCCTGCGCATTGTGCACACCTTCACTGGCGTATCTGCTTCTGCCTATAGAAAAGGCCCGGATGTCCGGGCCTGAAAATCAGCGCAGTGTGCCGTTTTTCCGTGGGTCAGTGGAGTCGATCCCTGTGTACAGCTCCGGGTACATGCCGGCGGTGGACCAGGGCTCCCCTGCCGCCTCCAGGTGCGTCAGGTCGCCCAGCTTGCTGCAGCGCCAAACCACCTCGCCCTTCACCCGCTCCTCTGTCTCCAGCAGGGTGACGGAAGAAGGCGCCATGATCATGGTTTGCCAGAGCACCACCGGGGAAAGGTTCATCATATAGCCCATGATGACCATGGCAATGCCGAAATGGCAGAAGCAGGCGATGGTCTGCTCTGTGTTTTCCGCGCACTTCCACACCGGGCCATCCTTGTAAAAGCCATACCGGGCCAGCAGCGCGTCCACGCCGTCGGTGGTCTCGTGCCAGATCTGCGTGGTATCGGACCCGGCATAGAGCGGGTCGCTGTCCCAGGTCTCCACCGACATCAGCATGGGATGGGCCTGCCACAGCCGGGGCTTCAGGTCCCAGCAGATGCGGGGCTTTCCCGTCTCCGGGTCCTTTGTACGGGCTCGGAACTCCTCCAGCCAGGGCAGCGTCTCAATGGACTTGCCGCTCAGCCGCAGGTAGGGCCGGGCAGTGTCCATCGCCCTCCCCCTCGGGGACTGGTACAGATCGCCCAGCGGCAGGCGGAGCAGCCGCTTTGCCAGCAGCTCCGCCTCCACCCAGCCCTTGGGTGTGAGGGAATCCACGGTATAATCAGGCTCCGCGTGGCGGATCAGCAGCAGCTTCATGCGGCTTCCTCCCTCCGCGAAGGCGGATTACTCCTCCACCTCGATAAAGCCCCAGGCAATCTCTTCGTCGATGTAGAACTCAACATACCACAGGTCATAATTGTAGTAGTTGTAGCGGCCCACAATGTAGTAGGTCTCCCCGGCGGCAATGGTGCCGATGATGGAAGAGGGATCGTAGGGGGACAGGTTGTTGTCGGAAACCTGCAGGTCCTCCTCGGCGGTCTGCTCGATGTGGAAGAAGTGGGGCGCCATGGCCGTCACCACACCCTTGATGTACTTCGGGGGGATCCAGCCCACGCGGGTGCCGCCGTTATTGGTGCTGTAGCGAACCAGCAGCCAGCCCTGCGCGCTGTAGCCGCCCACATCCAGGTTGCTGTTGGTATCCACCGAGGCCTTGCCATTGGCGGCGCGATAGGCGCCCTCGTAGGGAGCGGTATACACCGGGCATACGCCCTTGCCGATGCCGTGCTTCATGTGCTCAAACTTGAAGGGCGTCACCGTGGCGCGCTCGTCGGAGAAGCTCTCGTCATACACCTTGGTCTTTGCCGCGTCCGCCGCGAAAGCCGCCGTGCAGCCCATCACGATTGCCAGCGCCAGGAGAAGAGAAATCAGCTTTTTCATCGTTTACCACCTCACTGTTGTTGTAGGAAACCGGATGCGCTGATTGTAGCACGATGGGGAGGGGATGTCAAGCGGGGTGGCAGTATGGCTTTCGGACTTAAAATGTTGCCTTTATCCGTCAGATTGTGTCAAAATCTCCTTCCCCACTTGAGGCAGGGAGAAACACCATTGCAAGGAGGATTTATGCAATTCGGATATGTTCGAGTTTCGTCAAAGGACCAGAATGAGGACCGCCAGCTTGTTGCCATGCACGACGCAGGCATCCCCGAAAAGAATGTTTACACCGACAAGCTGAGCGGCAAGAACTTTGATCGGCCGGAATACCTGCAGCTGAAGAAAAAACTGAAGACCGGTGATGTGCTCTTTGTAAAGAGCATTGATCGGCTTGGCCGCAATTATGATGAAATTCTCCGCCAGTGGCAGGAAATCACCAAGGCCATTGGCGCCGATATTGTGGTGTTGGATATGCCGTTGCTGGACACGCGCAGCAAGAAAGACCTGACCGGCACGCTGATTTCCGACATCGTGCTCCAATTACTCAGCTATGTCGCCCAAACCGAAAGGGAGTTTATCAGGCAGCGACAGAGAGAAGGGATCGCTGTTGCGCAGGCCAAGGGTGTGCACTTTGGCAGAAAGCCTTCCGTCAGACCCGAAGGATATGAGGCCTGCAAGGCCCTTTGGCAGGCAGGGCTCCTTTCCGCAAGAGGGGCCGGACAGATTCTTATGGTTCATCACTCCACCTTTCTCCGCTGGATTCAGGCAGATGAAAGCACTCCCGAACAGCTTCATTCCGAAGAAATTTCTTCTTGAAGGTGGCGCGCAAGGTAGACTTTGCGCGCCACCTTTTTTCACGTGAAAAAAGGCAGTCATTCGCTCTGCTTCCGGCTGATCCGTGATGCGTTTACAACCATTTCTGATTTTATCATACATGGCTCGAAAAGTCTGCTTTACAAGCCACGGCAGACGGCGTGATATGTTTTTCTTGCGAACTTTTGAAGAGGGGGTGATGACATGGGCAGTGGGCCTTAATCCCATGCCGGCAAATGATGCAACGCTTCTTGAACCTACAATCATTGGAGTCCGCACTGTTGAGGGATAGATTATGCACATTTCTTTTTGTCGGCTCATCCCCTTGGCTTTCCTTGTTTTTACGCTGGTCTGTCTCCTCTTCCCCGCTCTTTCCTAGGAAGTGAAGCACACCACGAACTTTCAGTTTCTGCAACAGGTCAATCCGGACACCGTCGGCTGGCTTTATCAGGAAGATACCGACCTCAGTATTCCTCTCCTACAGGCAGTCAATAACCGATATTACATTGAGAGGGACCTGCACAAGCACTTCAGCAAAACCGGCGGCTCCGCATTCATGGACGCGGATGCAGACCGTACTTTCGGAGACAGGTTGACCTTTCTGTACGGCTCCTGCAAAAAGGAAGGAAGTCCTTTCTTTTCCTTTTCCCTTTATACCGATGTCGAATATCTGCAGGTGCACGATACGCTGGAAATTATCACGCCGGATGCCAACTACCTCCTTCACATTTTTGCTGTGATAGAGGCGGAGAACATGGAAAATCAGTGGACCGTCGCCTCTGTTT
>R03__coassemble_713_pt1 | contig 17773 bp, 17 predicted proteins | sample R03__metabat2_high_PE_065 | metagenome-assembled genome bin R03 | reverse complement strand
TGGCGGACCCGGAGGACCCCCTGAACTGCGGCATCGAGGTGATTGCCCAGCCGCAGGGAAAGAAGCTGCAGCTACTCTCGCTGCTCTCCGGCGGAGAGCGGGCACTGACAGCCATCGCCATCCTGTTTGCCATGCTCAAGCTGAAGCCCACGCCCTTCTGCATCCTGGACGAGATCGAGGCCGCCCTGGACGACGCGAACATCGGCTACTATGCGGATTACCTGCTGGAGTACAGCAAGGGCACCCAGTTTATCGTGATTACCCACCGCAAGGGCACCATGGAGCGCTGCAACGCCCTGTATGGTGTTTCCATGGAGGAGCAGGGCCTGAGCCGGCTGGTGTCCGTCAGCCTGCAGGACTATGAGGAGTAAGCATGTTTACCGGCTTTACTGAAGAAACCATCCGCTTTTTCCTGGACATCCGTTTCCACAACAATGCGGAGTATTTCAACGAGAACCGCGCCCGCTATGAGCAGTTTGTCAAGGAGCCCTTTTCCGCCCTGCTGACGGACCTGGCGCCTGCCATGCAGGAGATCGACCCCCAGATGGAGATCCGCCCCTACCGGGCACTGGCCCGGCTGCGGCGGGATACCCGCTTTACCAGGGACAAATCTCCCTACAAGGACCATCTTTGGTTCACCTTCCGTCGGGCCGCAGAACCCCGGGAGGGCTCGCTGGGCTTCTGGTTCGGGCTCAGCCCGGAATGGCTGGAGTGGGGGTTGGGCTTTTGGGGAGAAAATCCCCAGGTGATGGACCGCTTCCGGCGGGAGCTGGCGGCGGATCCGGCCCGCATTGCCGCCATCATCGACAGCTGCCACCTGCCGGAGCGCAATCTGGTGATGGCGGGCAGTGTGCGCAAGCGCATGCCCATTCCGGAAAACATACCGCCGGAGCTTGCTCCCTGGTATGCGGCAAAGGAGCTGTATATCCGCCAGGCCGCGCCGGATATCCGGGAGGCGGGCAGCCGGGCCATCTACGAGCGCCTGCTGGGGGATTTTACCGCCATGGCGCCCATCTACCATCTGCTGCGGGGCATGCAGGACGAGCTGCAGCTTGAGCAGGAGCACGCCGCCGCCCCCAAGCCAAAGGACGAATGGTAAGCGCAAAAAAAGCACCGTGCCGAAACAGAACAGCACGATGCTTTTGATTTACTTGTTTTTCAGGCGCTTGTCGCACTTGCGGGCCAGCCAGGTGCCGAAGGACTGCATCACCTGGGTGATGAGCACCAGCACGATCACGGCCAGATACAGCACCGCGTAGCGGTACCGCTGATAGCCGTAGGCCAGCGCCAGCTTGCCCAGGCCGCCGCCGCCCACCGCGCCGGACATGGCGGTATAGCCCATGATGGTGGTGATCGCCAGGGTAAAGTTGGTGATCAGCGAGGGTACGCTCTCCGGCAGCAGCACATGCAGCACAATCTGCATGGGGGTGGCACCCATGGACTGGGCGGTCTCAATGATATTGGGGTTGATCTCCCGCAGGCTGCTCTCCACCAGGCGGGCAATAAAGGGGAAGGCCGCCACGGTCAGCGGGACGATGGAGGCCACCGTGCCAACCGAGGTGCCGACAATCACCCGGGTCAGCGGGATGATCATCACCATCAGGATGATAAAGGGTACCGAGCGCAGCAGATTGATGAACACATTCAGAAAGCTCATCAGCCAGCGGGGGAGCGGGCGGATGCCCTGCTGCTCGCCGGTCACCAGGATAATGCCCAGCGGCAGACCGATGATGATGGCAAACAGGGTGGCCAGCAGGGTGGAATACAGGGTTTCCCAGATGGCAAAGGGGAACTCCGTCTGCAGGCACTCCCAGGCCTCCTGCAGGCGCTCCGGGGTGAATGCGTTGGCAAAATTCATGCGCCCACCTCCTTTGCGGCGTATTCCGCCTCAACCTGAACCGTCACATCCGGTTCCGCGCTCAGATAGCTGACCGCCCTGGCCAGCTCCTCCGGCGTGCCGGGAATTTCCAGCAGCATATAGCCGTATGCCCGGTCGCCCACGCTGCGGGTGGAGGCCCCGATGATGCTGGCCGCAATGCCGCACTCAATGGCCATCTGGGCGATGAGCGGCTTGCGGGAGGCCACCGCGCCGTTGAAGATGACCCGCACATGCTGGCCGCCCTCCGGCGTGACCGCGGAGCCGTCCGCCATGTCGGGATACACCAGGTTGCGGGTAGCGTTGGCCTTCGGGTTGGAGAACACCTCGTTGACCGAGCCCTCTTCCACCACCTGGCCGTTTTCCAGAATGGCGACCCGGTTGCAGATCTCCTGCACCACGCTCATCTGGTGGGTGATCACGATCACCGTGATGCCCATCTTGGCATTGATGTCCCGGATCAGCTCCAGGATGGCATGGGTGGTCTTGGGGTCCAGGGCGCTGGTGGCCTCGTCGCAGAGGAGCACCTCCGGATTGGTGGCCAGGGCGCGGGCGATGGCAATGCGCTGCTGCTGCCCGCCGGAAAGCTGGGCGGGATAGGCGTTCGCTTTGTCGGGCAGTCCGACGATCTCCAGCAGCTCCAGCGCCCGCTTCTCCGCCTCCGGGCCGGCCTTGTGGGCCAGCCTGAGGGGAAGCAGGATATTCTGCAGGCAGGTCTTCTGCATCAGCAGGTTAAAGCCCTGAAAGATCATGGTCACCCGGCGGCGGACCTCCCGCAGCTCCTTTTTGTTGAGACTGCCCAGGTCCTTTCCGTCCAGCAGCACGCTGCCCTCGGTGGGCCGCTCCAGCATATTGATGCAGCGCACCAGGGTGCTCTTGCCGGCGCCGCTCATGCCGATGATGCCATAAATGTCGCCGTTGTTGATGGTCAGGCTTACATTCCGTAGCGCGTCCACCTGTCCCCCGGTGGTGCTGAAGCTCTTGGACAGCCCTCGCAGCTCGATCATGTGTGCATTCCTCCAAAAAACCGAAACAGGGGCACGCCGTTTGACCGGCGTGTCCCCTCTGCGTTCAGATTACTGAGCCAGACCCAGGGCAGTCAGATCCTGCTGCTGGCCGCCGTAGATGCCCATGGGCTCCACATGCACGCCGGCAATGGTCACCAGGTTGGTGCCGTTCTGGGCGTTGAAGTCCTCCTGATAGGGGGTGTGGGCGAAGAAGTTGGCGAACATGTCACCGGCGTCCACCATGGTGTTGGGGGTCACATAGTCGTCCACCACGGTATACACCAGGGTGATGTTCTTCTCAGCCAGGATCTCCTTGGCGATCTCCATCACATAGGAATGGGGGTCCAGGGTGCAGGCCACGGTGATGGTGGTACCGGCTAGGGCATCGTAGTCCACGGTGGCATCATAGCCATCGGTGGGCTCGGTCACCACGGAGATGGCGCCGCCCTCATAGGTGGCAAAGAAGTCCACAACCTTCTGACTCAGCACAGCGGCGGCCAGGGCCTTGGCGGTGTCGGTCTCCTCGTTGCCGCCCTTGACGGATACCACATTCACATAGGGAGACTCGGCATTCTCATACAGCAGGGCGGTGCCCAGCTCGGCAGCCAGCGCATAGTTGCCGTTGATCACGCCGTAATCCACATCGGCCAGCACATTGGGGACCATGGCGGCCTCCACTTCCACAAAATCGATGTTCAGGGGGTTGGAAATGACATCGGCCTTGGTGGCGGTGATGCCTGCATTGTCGTCCACTTCGATCAGGCCATAGGCCTCCAGCAGCAGCAGGGCGCGGCCCTCGTTGGTGGCATCGTTGGGGATGGCGATCTTCAGGCCGTCGGCCAGGGCAGCGGTGGAGGCCAGGGCCAGCACCAGGGCCAGCAGGATAGCAGCAAACTTCTTCATAGCGGAACTCTCCTCTCAAAATGGGGTATTTCTGTCCGGCAAAAGAAAACGGGGCGGCCTCTCGATGAAGCCTCCCCGTGCAACGGTCGGCGCAGGCGGTTTCGCCTGCTTCCGTTATCGCTGAAAGCCCATCGGATTTTGCGCGCAGCAACGCATGCACATGCGGCACATGTGCATCTGCATGGTCATCATCGCAATGCGCTTCATTCTGTGGGCTCTCCTTTCCCCGGATGATAGGAGCATATTAGCACCAGAGGGGCCGTTTGTCAAGGGTTGGGGCCGGGATTCGGCTGTTTTTTTCCTGTACATGCGGCGTTTTCCCGCTCCGCATGCCGGAAGCGCTTTTCCCGGTACATTTCCTCATCCGCGTGCTGCAGCAGGTCCTCCGGGGTGTCTCCGGAGGCAGGCTGGGCCACATATACGCCGATGCTGGCACCGATATCGCAGACCCAGGGGTCCTCCCGATTCAGCGCCGCGAGGGCTTCCTTCAGGTCCGCCTTGATTCGGGCGGCGCAGGCCGGGCCGGCGCAAAGCCCGACCGCCACGAACTCATCGCCACTGATGTGGGCACAGCAGATGCCCCGCTTTTCCAGGCTGCGCATGGCGGTTCCCATGCGGGCAATGGCCTGGTCGCCGGCCAGGTGGCCAAAGCTGTCGTTGATGCGCTTCATGCCGTCCATGTCGGCGGAAAGCATGGCCACGGGGCGGGCTTCGCGGATTGCCTGTGCCAGCAGGGCCTCGGCCTCCTGCCGGAAGCCCCGCCGGTTCAGCAGGCCGGTCAGGGAATCATGGAGAGACATCTGCTCCACCCGGCGGGCATAGGCGCGGATCATCTGCTGCTGCACCAGGTTCATCAGGGAACCGTCCAGCATGGAGAGCAGGCTGTACAGGGCCAGCGAGGCGGCGAACTGCATATCCATCACCACATAGCCAAAGCTGTGGGAGGCGTAGTACAGCGGGCTGAAGACCAGGGCCAGCGCCTGCCGGTCCTCCCGCTCCAGCACAGGCAGCAGGCTGCGGGTGGGAAAGCATTTCTGCTCCGAAATTTTTCCGCTGCTGTAGCCGGAGATCTGCAGCATCTGCTCCGGAACGACATCAGTGGACGGAGAAGCGTCCTGCTCCAGGATGTCCGGGCGGACGCACACATGCATCTCCTGCAGCCCCCACGCACCGGCAAAGCTGTTGATGATGTCACCGGCATGCCGCAGGGATTCCGCCCCGGTCAGGGCATTGGAGAAGGTGGATGTGCGGATCAGCGCCTCCAGCACACGCTGGTGCTCCCAGGACATATCCCGGATGTAGGCGGTACTGCGCTCATGGTGCATGGGGCAGCCGCAGCTGTGGCCCAGAATCAGCTCAGTAGGCAGAATCTCCTGCTTTTTCTCCGGAGCATGGCCATCCATCATGCCGGCGAGGAGCTCCACGCACCGGGAGCCGGCCTCCACTACCGGCCTGCGGATGGTGGTCACCCCGCAGCCGATGGCCTCGCCCCGGCCGTCAAAGCCGGTAACACAGATATCCCCGGGCACGCTGAGGCCATGGTTTTCCAGCACCTGGATGGCGCCCATGGCCATATCGTCGTTAAAGCAGACCAGCGCCTCCGGCAGCGGGTCTTCCCGGCGCAGCAGCTCCTCTGCGCACTGCCTGCCGCCCGCCTTTGTCCAAAAGCCGCAGAGAATATTGCGCTGCGACACCGGGCAGCCGGCTTTGGCCAGGGTGTCCAGTGCGGTGTTCAGCCGCAGGTCCGCCACCGGGTTGCCAAAAGGCCCCGCCAGCAGGGCAAAGCGTCGAAAGCCGTGCTCCTTCAGCAGATGCTCCACCAGCTGCCGCACACAGCAGCCGTCGTCAAAGCCGATGGAAACGCCGTGGGCGCTGGGTGCGTCCACCACCACCTGGGGAATGCTCCGGTGGGTATCCAGCAGCTCCTGCACCCGCCGGAGATGCTCGTGGCCGGACAGGGTGGAGAGCAGGGCGGTGATGCCATCAAATTCGTTCAGGTCGGGCAGATCAAAAATCAGCCCCTCCTGGTGCTCGGTTTCGGGGGAGAGGACCGCCTGGTAGCCCTGACAGTTGAAAATACACAAATCAATCCCCAGCGGCAGAGCCTGTGCGGCCATGCCACGGGAAAATTCCTGCTGATATTCTCTGTTGAGCCCTGCCATCAGGGCGGCGATCCTTTTCCTTTTCATGCCGGCTTCTCACCCGTTTCCACTGTCGGCGGATCAAACCAAAATCAGAAACATTCTATCACAGCCTGCTTTTGCTTTCCATAGACAGATTGGTAAAAACGGAAGAAAATACAAGAGAAAAACACATTCTGCGTAAAAAGATTATTCCCTTTTCTTCATCACCCGGTCTGCCGCCAGCTGCAGGGCGGCGCCCGCCAGGATCAGGCCTGCCAGAATCCATACGGCGGAGGCAGGCAGCGCTACCAGAAAGAAGACCTTCCCCAACAGCAGCACGGCGCCCACCAACGCAACGGCGGAGGCGATCACCACCCAGCGCCGCAGTGTGCTGAAGGGCCAGGCGCAGCGGGCCAGCATCAGCAGTCCCATGGCGGCGGCGGAAATGGTGGACAGGGTGGAGCAAACGCTGCTGTCCCAGCCGCCATGCTCCAGCAGCATGGATACCACCGCACAGACGGTCACGCTGACAGCGCCGGGCACCGCCTTTCTCAGCACGGTGCGGAGAAAGCTGCCCCGGATGGGACTGCGGTTGCTCTCCAGCGCCAGAAAGAAGGATGGCGCCCCGATGGTCAGCGTGGAGATCAGCGTGAGCTGAATGGGCTGGAAGGGATAGGCCGCCGGCACAAAGATCAGCAGCAGGCACAGGGCAAAGGAATACAGGGTCTTGACCAGAAAGAGCGACGCTGCCCGGGTGATGTTGTTGACCACCCGGCGTCCCTCCGCCACGATCTCGGGCAGGGAGGTGAAGTCCGAGTTCAGCAGGGTCAGCTGGGCGGCGTGGCGGGTGGCGTCCGCACCGCTGGCCATGGCGATGGAGCAGTCTGCGGCCTTCAGGGCGGGAATGTCATTCACGCCGTCGCCGGTCATGGCCACATGGTGCCCGGCCTGCTTCAGCAGCTCCACCAGAGTGCGCTTGCGGTCCGGGGTGACCCGGCCAAACACCACGGCGGTCTTTGCTGCCTCCGCCAGCTGCTCGTCCGACAGGGCGGAGACATCCACCGCCTCCCCATGCAGGCCCAGCTTGCGGGCGATGGCGGATACGGTGACCGGGTTGTCGCCGCTGATGACCCGGATGCCGACGCCCTGCTCCGCAAACCACCGGAGGGTCTCACCCGCGCCGGGGCGGATCACATCCTCCAGCAGCACCAGGCCCAGCACCCGGGAAACGGGCGGCAGGCTGTCTGCGGCGATGGTGCCTCTGGCCTCCGCCAGCACCAGCACCCGGGCCCCCTGGGCAGCCTCCCGGTCCACCAGGGTGCGAACCTGCGCCGGATAGCCGCTGCCCAGCACAAAGGAGGGTGCGCCCAGTACCAGCACCTGCCCGTCTGCAAAGGCGGCGGCAGACTTCTTCCGCTCTGAGGAGAAGGGCAATACCGCCACCGGCCGCTCGTCCCCGGCGGGGAAGGCCTTCTGCAGGGCCAGCAGGGTGCCGTTTGGGGTGTCGAAGGCGCCGCAGAAGCGGCACACGGCGGCGGAAAGCTCCGCCTCATCCGCCTCCACCGGCACAAAGGCCTTAAAGCCCATGTCCCCGGTGGTGATGGTGCCGGTCTTGTCCAGGCAGAGCACATCGGCCCGGGCCAGGGTTTCGATGCCATACAGCTCCTGCACCAGGGTCTGCCGCTTGCCCAGCCGCACCACGCCCACTGCCAGCGCCACGCTGGTGAGCAGGATCAGCCCCTCCGGAATCATGCCGATCATGGCGGCGGCGGCGCCGGTCACGGCGCTCTCCATGGACACATGGTTGAGGAAATACTGCCGGGCAAACAGCATCAGCCCCAGGGGCACCAGCACCATGCTGTCAAAGCGGATGAGCTTGTCCAGGTCCGCCATCAGGGCGGATTTGGGGCGCTTGATGGCCTTGGCATCCCTGGTCAGCCGGGCGGCGTAGCTCTCCGCGCCCACCCGTTCCAGCTGGGCGAGCAGGCTGCCCTCGGTGATGTAGGAGCCGGACATGAGCCAGTCGCCTTCAGCCTTGCGCATATTGTCGCTCTCGCCGGTCAGCAGCGATTCGTTGGCCGCCCCAAAGCCGGAGCGGACAATGGCGTCGGCGGGCACCTGGTCGCCGGCCTTCAGCACGATCAGATCCCCCTTCACCAGGTCGGCGGGCGGGCAGGTCACCCTTTCCCCGCCCCGCAGCACCGTCACTCCGGCGGTATTCATCAGCTGCAGCCGGCGGATGGTGGCCCGTGCCCGCAGCTACTGCACCGTGCCGATCAGGGTGTTGGACACGATTACGCCCAGAAAGAGCATATTCCGCCACGCCTGCACCAGCGCCAGGCACACGGCAATGGCCACATTCAGCAGATTAAAGAAGGAAAAGATATTGCGGAACAGAATCCGCCCCACCGAATCCTCATCGCTCTTCGGCATGGCGTTGGACAGGCCCGCCGCCTTCCGGCGCTCCGCCTCCTCCGGGGAGAGTCCTCCCTCCGGCGTGGGCGCAAAATCCTCCGGCAGGCCCGTGGGAATGGTCAGCTTTTCGTTCGTCATGGAAGCTCCTCCAGCTGCTGATAGATTTCGTCCGGTTGATAGCTTTCCCGGGGCAGGGATGTCCCCGCATCCCGGGCGGTCAGGTCTGCCAGAACGGTGCTGCCGTCTACCCAGATCAGGTTCCAGGCGTGGCGGCCGGAGGGCACATTCCCCTCCACCACCGCCGCGGGGATGCCCGCCATCCGGCACAGGGCGGCATACAGGGCTGCGTAGGCGGTGCACTGGGCCCTGCCGGAGCGCAGGGCGGCCTGAGGCGTTTTCTCCTCCTCCGCCAATGAGCTGTCGTAGGTCAGCCGCGCGCAGAGCCGCTCCGCCAGCACCTCGGCCCGCTCCGCCGTGTCCTCCGGCAGCTCCGCCAGCAGACCGGGAGCCGTTTCCGCCCAGAAGGCCCGGTCTGCCTCCACTTGTGTCCGGTCGCAGCGGAGAGTCACGCTGTCCGCCAGTTCGGGGGTCTTTTGCCGGTAGGTGATGGCAAAGCCCTCCCGGGGCAGACACAGCTCCGGGCACTCCCGGCGGATGGCCGCCAGCACCAGCGCCGCGTCCTCGTAGGAGGTACCCCGGGGCAGATCAATCTTCTCCTCCAGCCCCCAAAGCCTCTCGTACAGCAGGTCGAACAGGGATTGCTGCGTTTCTGTCATGGTGTCATAGACAGGCATCAGGGCACTGTCCCAGGGCAGGTGCTCCGGCTGGGCCATGGCCAGGCAGGGCAAAAGAAGCAGCAGGACCGGCCACTTCCAAAAAAGGGAACCGAAACGGTTCCCCTGGGGCTTACTTTTCATTCTTTTTCTGCAGCTTTTCCCGGCTGCCGTCCGGGCGCTCGATATAGGTCGTGTCCAGCACCGACTGCATGCTGGCCTTGAACTCGTCCAGATACTGCTTGCGGAGGGCTGTCTGCTCCCGGGTTTCCTCGTCCGTCAGGCCGATGGTCTTCCGCTTGCGGGCCAGCTCATTGATGCGTTCCACCTGTTCGTGTGTCATATTATTCCTCTCCCGTCAGATAGTTTGCTGCGCTGCGCAGGTACAGGGTTGCACAGGCCAGCACCCCGGTGGGCACGATCAGCAGCAGCCAGGCCAGCAGCTTGTTGTCCCAGCGGTCCACGCCGAAGCAGGCCCATACCGCCAGTCCGATGCATACCAGGCTCACGATCCACACCACGGCCAGGGTGGGCCGCTTGGTCTCGGCCTGCAAAAAGCGCTTTGTCCAGATGATCAGCCCCGCCAGCAGCAGTGCCAGCGCCAATACCTGCTCCAGATGCACAAAATGGAATACCAGATGGCCGTCGTCCCGGATCTGCTCCAGCACCATCTGAATGGCACCGTAGAGCACCAGGCACACCGTCAGCGCGTCCGCGCCGGGCACGCTCCAGCGGCAGCGGACCAGCCAGATAATCAGGCCGATGCACAGCAGCAGCACGGCAGAGGCCTCCGCCAGGCAGGCGGGATACACAAAGTCCCCGTCCGCCTGCATCAGCAGGCCCATGCGCTCCAGCAGGCTGTCCAGCCAGTCGATGTCCTCCAGATAGCGGCCCTCGCCGATATCGCCGCTCTCGGCGGTATCGCAGAAAAACTCCGCCAGCCGCAGCACCGCAATGCCCAGCGGCAGGCCCAGGCCCACGGCGTTCAGCATGTGGGCGGACCTTTCCCCGGTCAAGGCAGCGGACAGCTCCGCACCCAGGGCGGCACCCAGCATGGCGCCGATCATGGAGTAGCCGCCGTCCCAGAAGCACAGAGCCGGTGCCCAGCTGCCGTCCAGCTCGTCGATATAATAGGCGGCGTTGCAGGCCACAAACACCAGCCGGGAAACCAGCCAGCCCAGCAGGGCGGTGCATACCATCCAGCACACGGCTTTTCCGCCGCTCACCTGCCGGCGGCGCAAATACAGCAGCCCCAGCAGCCAGAAGGCAAGGATCGCCGCTGCCGTCAGCACACCGTACAGGGTAACGGGGGCTCCGGCAATCTCAAACAGGATCTTCATGTGTCACTCTCCCACCGCAGAGGCGAAATAGATAATGTCGGACACGCCGCGCTTGCTGGAGGGGTTGGAATACTTCTCGCCGTGAAAGTACATCACCGCGGAGCCGCCGCCGTCCAGCGCATAGGCCTGTACACAGCCCTGTTCCTGCAGGAACTGGGCCACCTCCGCCAGGGAGGCGCCCTCGCTGGCCTTGGTGCCGCCGTCCTCTGTGGGGTCCTTCACGCCGCGGCCGTCCACCACCACCAGAATGTATTCCAGGGGGCCTACCTGGCCGATGGCCGTGCGGGGCTCAATGCCATTCACATTGCCCACGCCGTACTTGGCGGGGATCTCCTGCACCACGCCGTCCACCACCAGGGCCGGGCCGAAGTTGAACAGGTTGATGGCCTCCACACCGGTGGCGGTCAGCTCGCTCAGTGCGCTTTCGGAAAAGCCTGTCAGGATATGGAAATCACCGTTCTGGTCGATCACCAGGGTATCCCGGCCGGCGTAGCCCTTTTTGCGCTCCACCACCGTTTGCCGGATGGTGTAGGTGCCGGTGTTCTCCGCCAGGTCCTCGCCGCCGATGGCCACCACCGCATTGTGGTTTTTGGCGATGTTCCACACATAGTTGGTCTTTTTGCCCAGCTTGCCCGCCAGCGCCGTGCGGATCTGGCTGGCATGGGCGATCTTCACATGGGACACATTGTAGCAGGCATCGCCCACCCACACCCGGGAAACCTCCACCTGGATGCTGGCATCGCTGTAGCCGTTTTCCGTAAAGGAAGCCTCGTCCGGCTCGGCGCCGGATTCGTTATAGCTGTCCATGGCGATGGGGGTAATCACGGTGTCACTGCCATCCAGGGTGGCGATGGTCTCCTCCGCTGCGGCGGCGCCCAGGGCCAGCAGGCAGCACAGGCAGAGAATCAGCAGCTTTTTCATATCCGTTCCTCCTTTTACTCTTCCCCGGCAAAGGCCGCTTCCTCATAGCGGGCGGCGGCCTCCTCGGTAATGGTGGCGGAGGGCACCGCCAGTACTGCGGCACAAAGCACGCAGGCCAGCAGCACCACCGCCAGCACGGCTTTGACTGTCTTCATCTTATTTGCTCCTCTCCGCAAAGACCCAGTTCTGCTGCACCCGGTAATTGACGAAATACAGCAGGAGGTCCACGATCAGCTTCATCAGCCAGAAGGGGCCGCCGACAGACTGCAGCAGCCAGGTAAGCCCGGTGGAAATGGCCCAGCAGCACACCGCCAGCACCGTGTATTTCCAGCCCGAGCCGTTATCCTCCTTCGGCTTGAACACCAGATGGCGGTTGATGAAATAATTGCACACGGCGCTGACCACGCGGGCCACCGTGGTGCTGATGGGGGACATCACCCCGGCCGCCACCTTCATCAGGGGCAGCAGCCAGTAGAACAGCAGATGGGCAACTCCCTGGTCCACCACCCAGCTGGCCAGTGAGCCGGCCATAAAGCGGAAAAAGCTGCCCAGGATCAGCTTATAGATGCGCCAGCTGTCCCGGATGGGGTGGAAATGGGTGCCCTCGTTGTTGTTCTCATAAACCGTCTCAATGGTGAGGGTCTTCATGGGGAGCTTTGCCCGGGCACAGGCGATGAGCACATTCATCTCGTACTCATAGCGCTCGCCCCCGATCTCCAGCATAAAGTCCAGCTCTTCCCGGCCAAAGCCCCGGAGGCCGGTCTGGGTGTCCGGCAGCCAGGTGCCGTACAGCGCCTTGAACACCGCACTGGTGCAGCGGTTGCCAAAGCGGCTTTTGGGCGGAATGATGGGGAGGGAAAAATCCCGGCTGCCCAGCCACAGGGCATGCCCGTCGCCGGCGGCGGCCTCGGCCACCCGCAGGCAGTCGGTCACGGTGTGCTGGCCGTCGGAATCGGCGGTGATGACGGTACGGCAGTCCGGCAGATGATCCTGGATCCAGGCATAGCCGGTCTTCAGCGCCACGCCCTTGCCGTGGTTGACATCATGGTGGAGCACGGTGACGCCGGGAATGGCCTCTGTCTCGGAAAAGACGGACTGATAGGCCTCGCTGGAGCCGTCGTCAATGACCACCGCGTGGCCAAAGCCGTTTTCCATCAGCTTTGCGACATATTCAGGCAGGCGATGGTCCGGCTCCAGGGAGGGGATCAGGATCACGGCCTGCGCCTGAGCGTTCGACATGGTTTTCTTTCCTTTCAAGGCAGCGACATCTCCGGGATCCTGTTCCCGACACACTGCCAATATACAGTATACAACAAAATTCCCCGCAGTTCAATCATCTGCGGGGAATTCTTTACAAGTTGATCTTACAGCCAGTAGTTGTAGCATGCCACCGTTCCGATCAGGGTGATGGCCACGCCCCAGGCGGCGGGGAGGGCGGACAGGCGATGGAAAACAGGCTTCTCCGGCATCCAGCACAGCAGACCCATCCAGCACCAGGGCAGGATGTCCAGCAGATAGCGGTCGCCCCACTGCCAGCCGCCCAGGGTGCGGTGGAGGCACAGAATCAACACATAGCCGATGGCCAGCAGCGGCAGGAAGATGCGCAGCAGCAGCGGGCCTCTCCGCCGGATGAGGGCGATCACCCAGCCCGCGAACAGGGGAAGGAACAGGGGGATCACCAGCCAGAAGGCATTGCCATCTGCCGAATAAAAGCTCAGCCGGCTGTCCTGCAGCTCAGGCAGCCGCAGCAGATTGGCGATGTTCCCCTCCAGATAAGACCAGTTGAACTGGCCCGTGGTGGTGCGGGTGAATTCCGGCAGATAGTTGTGGCCGAATTCCAGGACGCTGTCAAAGCGCAGGTAGTTGAGCAGCATGTAGCTGCCGCCGATGATAGCGGGGGGCAGGACCCAGTACCAGCGCTTTTTCAGCAGGGAGGTCAGCTTCTTTTCCCTGCGGGAGCGCCACAGCAGGCAGGCCAGCACCGGGAAAAACAGCAGCACCATGGGGCGGCAGCCCACCGCGCAGGCCCAGCAGCCCAGGGAAAGGCCGCCGTGATTTTTTGCGGCAAAATACAGCGCCATCAGCGACAGGGTGAAGCACATGTTCTGGGCAATGAACCACACATAGCCGTTCACCGCGATAAAGGGATAGCCTGTGCCGAGAAAGAGGAACATCACCCAGAAATACAGGTGCTTTTCTCCCACCTGCTCCCGGTACAGGCGCACGGCAAAGAACACGCCCAGCATGGTGCAGCACAGGGCGATCCAGCCGTCCGGCGTGGCAGTGCCGCACAGGGCGGCAAAGGGCAGCAGCACATAGGAGGGGAAGGGCGGGAAGCTCACATAATAGGCGTCCTGATAGATGGCCAGCTCCAGCCAGGGATAGTCCCGGCCCAGGTCCAGCCTTCCCTCCAGCCAGGCGCAGGCCTGCAGGGTATAGGAATTGTAGGGATTCTCCTGCCAGGGCCACTGGCCCGTAAAGGCCGCCACCGCCGCCAGGGCCATCAGCATGGCCAGCATGGCGGTTAACTCAGGCGCGTATTTTTTCAGGATCCGCATGTCCGCTCCTCTCCAACACCAAATTTCATACCAAAATATCCGGGGGAGTGTCTCCCCCGGACAATGATGACAGGCAGGATTACTTCTTGGCCTTCTGGTCCACCATGGCCTTGACCTTCATGGGCAGGCCCAGCAGGTTGATAAAGCCGGCGGAATCCTTGTGGCTGTACAGGTCCTTGGAGTCGCCGAAGGTGGCGATCTCTTCCAGATACAGGCTGTTGGGGCTGGTGACACCGGCGTTGATGGTGTTGCCCTTGTACAGCTTGAGCTTCACGGTGCCGTTCACATTCTCCTGGGTGCTGTCCACAAAGGCGGACAGGGCCTCGCGCAGGGGAGTGTACCACATGCCGTCGTACACCAGCTCGGCAAACTTGCCGGCCACCAGCTCCTTGTAGTGGCTGGTCTGGCGGTCCAGAGTGATGGACTCCAGAATGCTGTGGGCGGCATACAGCAGGGTGCCGCCGGGGGTCTCGTACACGCCGCGGCTCTTCATGCCCACCAGACGGTTCTCCACCAGATCGGCGCAGCCAACGCCGTTGCGGGCGGCGATCTCATTGGCCTTGGTCAGCAGGTCCAGGGCGGCCAGCTTCTCGCCGTTGATGGCCACCGGGATGCCCTTCTCAAAGTCGATGGTCACATACTCGTCCTGATCGGGGGCGTCCTCGGGGCGCACCATGGTCAGCAGCAGGTCCGCCGGCGGCTCGTTGGCGGGGTTCTCCAGGTCGGCACCCTCATGGCTGATGTGCCAGATGTTGCGGTCCATGGAGTAGGGGCGGTCCTTCTTGACGGGCACCGGGATGTCGCGGGCCTCGGCGTACTCGATTTCTTCCTCACGGGTCTTGATGTCCCAGATGCGCCAGGGAGCGATGACCTCCATAAAGGGATCAAAGGCCTTGATGGTCAGCTCAAAGCGGACCTGGTCGTTGCCCTTGCCGGTGCAGCCGTGGCAGATGGCGGTGCAGTTTTCCTTGTGGGCGATCTCCACCAGCCGCTTGGCGATCAGGGGGCGGGCGAAGGAGGTACCCAGCAGGTACTTGCCCTCATAAATGGCACCGGCCTTCAGGGTGGGCCAGATAAAGTCCTCGACAAATTCCTTGCGCAGGTCCTCGATGTACAGCTTTTCGGCGCCGCACTTCTTGGCCTTTTCGTGCAGGGGCTCCAGCTCCTCACCCTGGCCGACATCGGCCGCCACGCAAACCACGTCGCAGTCGTAGTTTTCCTTCAGCCACGGAACGATGATGGAGGTATCCAGTCCGCCGGAATAAGCCAGCAGGATTCTTGCCTTTGCCATAATGTTTCTCTCCTTGTTTTCCATAATTTGAGCAATGCTTCAGGGAACGGAATGGATTATACAACGCTTCGTATAAAAATGCAAGGGGCGTCGATTTGCTTTTTGCAGGGAAAAGGTGTAAACTGCAGGTGGCTTTTGAATTTTCTTTGGAAAGGAGGGCGACCCTGATGCGCGGAAAGGTACTGGCACTGCTGGCGGTGGGGCTGTCCCTCCTTTTCGGCTTTTCGGCGGCGGAGGGCGTCAACCGGGCGCTGGTCATCGGCTGCGACCGGTTCCTCACCCGGCAGGATACGGCTCCGGCGGCGGCCAACAATGTGCGGCTCATGGCGGCGGCGCTGCGGGGCGGCAGCATGGACCTGGCCTCCCTTTCCACCCAGCGCTCCGGCATCCCGGACGCGGTGGTGCTGCGGCTGATGGTGGAGAGCGCCTTTGAGGGCGCCACGGAGGAGGACACCAGCTATCTGTATCTCGCCACCCACGGGGAGCTGGACAGCGGCGGCGAGGCCGTGCTGGTGCTCTCGGACGGCAGCCGGGAAACGGTGGTGACTGCCCGGGAGCTGAAGGCTCTGCTGGACACTGTCCCCGGCAAAAAGGTGCTGATCCTGGACGCCTGCCAGTCCGGCGCCATGCTGGGCAAAGGGCTTGCGGAGCCGGCGGAAAATCTCTTCGCGGGGGAGGATTATGTGGTGATCTGCTCCTCCGGCGGGGCCGAGGCCAGCTGGCTGTGGACCGACGCGGAGGGTGCGGTGCAGGGGCAGAGCTATTTCTCCGCCATCCTGGCGGCGGGGCTTTCGGCGGCGGGCGGCTTTGCGGCGGATGACAACGGCGACGGCACCATCACCCTGACCGAGCTGCATCGCTTTCTGCTGAGCCACTGCGGAGAGTCCACCGTGCAGACCTACCCGGAGGAGAGCGATTTTCCCGTGCTGCGCTATGGCGCGGAGGCCTACAGCGAGGAGCGCCGCACCGTGCCGCTGGACAACATCGCCTTTGAGGGGGGGGTGCTGGCGCCGGAGCAGCCGGAGTGCGGGCTTTCCTTTACCGTGGTGCGGGCCTGCCGGCTGGGCTATCGGGTCATCTACATGATAAACGGCGTATGGGATTTTGCCGGGGCCGAGACCAGCGGGGACGCCGCGGAGGCGACCGGCACGCTGCAGCCCGGCTGGTATGAGCGCACGCTGTCCCTCCAGGGGGGAGAGGCGGGGGGCTACGCCCTGCTGCAGCTGGTAACCGTTACCGACGGGGAGACCCGGGTGGCGGCCTCCCACATCCTCTGTGTGCCGCCCCTCTCCGGCGATCCGGAGCTGAGCGTGGCTGCGCCGGAGAGCTTTTCCGGCGAGCTGACCTTTACCGTGCGCCACAGCCTGCCCTGTGCCCTGACGGTGACCGTTGAGGCTCCGGACGGCACGCTGCTGCGCCGCCTGTGCACCCGCCAGGCCAGCCGTCCCCAGCAGATCGGCGGCACCTCCCTCACCTGGTCGGGGCTGGACGCAGGCGGGGAGCGGGTACAGGCCTCCTCCTGCGTGATCCGGGTGCGGACGGAGATCGGCGGTGTGGTATACGAGACGGTATCCGAGGAGATCCAAATGGCGGAATGAGCAACATTTCCGCCTTTTTTCTGTTTTCCCCTTGCGCAATGCGCCAAAAACAAGTATAATGAGGCTAACACCCCGGAACCGATTTCAACTGCAAACAGAAAGGGAGGATCCCCCATGGATTATCGTGCCGCCTATGAGCAGTGGCTGAAGGACTTCGCCAACGATGCGGATACCATCGCCGACCTGAAGGCCATCGCCAACGACGAAAAAGAGATTGAAGACCGCTTCTACACCGAGCTTTCCTTCGGCACCGCCGGCATGCGCGGTGTGCTGGGCGCCGGCATGAACCGGATGAACCGCTACAACGTGCGCCGTGCCACCAAGGGCCTGGCCCAGTACCTGCTGCAGACCCCCGAAACCGCCAAGCGCGGCGTGGTCATCGCCTACGATTCCCGCAACTTCTCTCCGGAGTTTGCCAAGGATACCGCCCTGGTGCTGTGCCAGGAGGGCGTGCCCGCCTACCTGTTCGACGCGCTGCGCCCCGTGCCTGTGCTGTCCTACGCTCTGCGCCACCTGAACGCCATCGCCGGTGTGGTGGTGACCGCCAGCCACAACCCCAAGCAGTACAACGGCTACAAGGTGTATGGTGAGGACGGCGCCCAGATCGGCCCGGAGATCGCCGACGCCATGACCAAGATCATCCGCGCCACCGCCTATACCGACTGCAAGGTGATGGACGAGGAGGAGGCCAAGGCCAAGGGCCTGCTGCACATCATCGGCAACAAGGAAGTGGACGATGACTACATCGCCGACATCAAGACCCTGGCCATCCAGCCCGAGATGCTGGCCGAGCAGGGCCCCAAGCTGAACATTGTGTACACGCCCCTGCACGGCAGCGGCAATGTGCCTGTCCGCCGGATGCTGAAGGAGATCGGCATCACCAACGCCTCTGTGGTGCTGGAGCAGGAGAAGCCCGACGGCAACTTCCCCACCGTGAAGATCGCCCCCAACCCCGAGAACCCCGACGC
>R03__coassemble_705_pt1 | contig 17855 bp, 14 predicted proteins | sample R03__metabat2_high_PE_065 | metagenome-assembled genome bin R03 | reverse complement strand
ACCCGCTGCCCCTACGCCACCGAGCGCTGCCGGCAGGAGGTTCCCCAGCTGAAGGAATACGGCCCCCAGCACTACGCTGCCTGCCACCTGCTGGAGGAAGGCAAGAGCGTGTAAATTTGCCATACAGTCCTCCCCACGGAGGTTTGTATAGAATATCATTCTGGAGGAAAAGAACATGAAGAAGTTCCTTGCACTGGCTCTGTCCCTGTGCATGGTGATGACCATGGTCTCCGCCTTCGCCGAGAGCGACACGGAGTTTGTGGTCAGAGCCTGCGTGGCTTCCGAGCCCGAAACCATCGACCCCGGCCTGATCAGCTCCGTCGACGGTTCCATGTACACCCAGCATCAGTTTGAGAACCTGATGAAGTATTCCATGACCGGCGAGGCGGTTGCCGACGACCCCAACATGATCAACACTGAGATCGTGCTGGGCCAGGCCGCTTCCTACACCGTGAGCGACGACCTGCTGGTGTACACCTTCGTCCTGCGTGACGATGCCATGTGGTCTGACGGCCAGCCCGTGAAGGCCCAGGACTTTGTGTACTCCTGGCAGCGCCTGGTGGACCCCGCCACCGCTTCTGACTATGGCTACTTCCTGGACGGCGTGGTTGTGAACGCCTCCGCTATCCAGGCCGGCGAGAAGGACAAGAGCGAGCTGGGCATCGTGGCCCTGGACGACAAGACCGTTCAGATCACCCTGGAGGCCCCCTGCGCTTACTTCCTGGAGCTGTGCGCTTTCGCCTCTCTGGTGCCCCTGCGCCAGGATGTGGTGGAAGGCAGCGACAACTGGACCGACCCCGCCAACATCGTGGTGAACGGCCCCTACAAGGTGACCGAGTGGGTGCATGACTCCTACATCTGCATGGAGCCCAACGAGTACTACTACGATGTTGACAACCTGGGCCCCGATGCCATCATCTGGGAGCTGAGCGATTCTCAGACCGCCATGCTGGCCGCCTATCAGACCGGTGAGTGGAACTTCTTCGACGATGTTCCCACCGACATGATCGAGACCCTGAAGGCCTCCGGCGACTGCTACACCAACCCCTACATCGGCACCTACTATCTGTACCTGAACTGCACCAAGATCGAAGACTGGCGCGTCCGTGCCGCCATGGTGCTGGCCATCGACCGCGAGAACATTGTTGAGAATGTGACCCAGGGAGGTCAGGTGCCCGCTACCGGCCTGGTGGCTGCCGGCATCACCGACTCCACCGGTACCGATTTCTCCGTTGGCGTGTCTGAGCTGGGCGCCCTGTACAATGCCCTGCAGGCCCTGTATCCCGATGCTGACCTGAGCACCTACTCCGGCCGCTGCGAGCTGGCCCAGCAGCTGTATCAGGCTGCCGTGGATGAGGGCACCTGGGACCCCAACACCACCGTTGTGTACAACTTCAACACCAGCGACACCCACAAGGCCATCGCTGAGGCCTGCGGCTCTGACTGGCAGTCTGTGCTGGGCATGAGCATCACCCTGGAGAACCAGGAGTGGAACACCTACACCAACGGCCTGGCTGAGCACGGCTTTGGTGTGGCCCGTCTGGGCTGGATCGCCGACTACAACGATCCCATCACCTACCTGGAGCTGTTCACCACCGGCAACAGCTACAACTACGGCCTGTGGTCCAACACCGATGTGGACGAGAAGATCGCCACCGCCAAGGCCACCAATGCCGGCGCCGAGCGCGACGCGCTGCTGTACGCCGCTGAGGAAGAGATGTTCGGCGAGGGCGGCTTCCCCTGCGCTCCCCTGTATTTCTACACCCAGCTGTACTGCATGAAGGGTCTGTCCAATGTGGGCTTCACCTCCATGGGTTACTTCTTCTTCACCTATGCGCAGCAGGCTGAGTAATTCCTGACATAACCCCAAAGCGCCCCGGAGCCGCAAGGCCCCGGGGTTTTTGTATAAAAAGAAATGAGTGACAAATCACGATGTGTGGTGTATAATACAAAAAAAGGATGGTGATGAAGGATGTTGCAGAAGCTGACGCATGAGCAGTTGGACCTGCTGCTGAAAAAATTTTGCGATGCGGTGCTTGCAAGCCCTGAACTTCAGGTAAGAGAGATCATCCTTTTCGGTTCATACGCCCGGGGAGACGCGGATGAAGAGTCTGATGTGGACATCATGGTGCTGACAGATCTCCCGCGTGGGAAAATAGCAGAATGTCGGTCCTTCCTTGCGCATACTTCTGCGGAACTGGGCTATGAATTTGACCCGATTGTCGCGCCCATCATGCAGAACTATGACTTCTTCAAGGAATGGACAGAAGTGCATCCGTTCTATCGCAATGTGGAGAAGGAGGGAGTCAGGCTGTATGCCGCATGAATTGAATGACAGCAATATCCGCTTGCCCAAACCAAGGGGCATGCGGGCTTTTCTTTTGCCCGGAAAGAAAAATCTGCCGGAATGACCGGCAGAAAATGTTTCTTATTTTTCATTAAATTGTATTATGAGACCTTTTGCTCAGCAAGCTCCATGATTTTTTCAAGAGGCAGGCCTGTGTCTTCTGCAATTTCCTAAAGTGTTTCTTTTCCTCTGGCAATTAACCTTCTTGCAAGCTCTTCCGCCTTGCGGGTCATTCTCTCTTCCATCAATTGACACATAATTTCCACTCCTTCCGGTGTTTCTTTCAAGTACCGTGTTCTTTCGGCGATCTCGGGGATGATCATCTCGTCCGGTGACGCACACCTGAAATCATGCATTAACTGTCCGATTGCTTCATTTCCAACATAAGCCCCGTTGATATACAGGATGTGTTGACCATCGCAGAAGGGTTTTCCGGTATCTGTATCTATCCTTTCATAAAGGTGCATAGGCCTTCCATCGCCGGATACATCCTTTTCCGTGATAAAAATGACATAGCTCTGCGGGAGCAGTTCAAAGTCATCGTTCTCATTGAGAAATTCAATATCCATCACACTCGCATGGTACCGTGCTCTTTTCGGCCTGGCTCCCGCTGAAGCCCTTTGGATTTCTATATCGTATTTTGTGCCGTCAGCGTCTGTGGCGAGAACATCCAGACAAACGGACCGGGATCCTGCAAGCCGTTTTAAATCGTTTTGCGTCCGACAATCAATGATTTTTAAGTCTGCTTTCCCCATGATGATGCGCAAAACGACCTAAGAAATGCCGGGATCCCGAAACATCACTCGCATAAAATCGTCATCCAGTGGCCGAAGCTTTGCCAGCAGTGCCAGACTTTCTTCTCTCTCTGCACTGTCCACTCTTTATCACCCGCTTTACTTTCCCATAAGAATTCTATATTCCTGTGCCGGTAAGGTCAAATCAACCCAAATGTCTTACGACCTCTTCCACACCCTTGGGTTCAGCAGCACCAGAATGGGGAACAGCTCCAGGCGGCCGGCGAGCATCAGCACCGACAGCACCAGCTTGGCGAAGGGGCCATAGCCGGCAAAGTTGCCTGCGGGGCCGACAATGGCGCCCAGGCCGGGGCCTACATTGCTGACACAGGTGAGGGCGGCGGTCAGGTTGGTCTCCAGGTCGAATTTGCCCTCCAGGCCCACCAGAAAGCTGCCCAGCAGCACAAACAGCACATACACAAAGGTGTATACGGCGATGGAGTGCAGCATGCTCTCCTCCACGCCCTTGCCCTCAAAGCAGACGCGCTCCACCTTGCGGGGCTGGAAGGTGCGGGTGATCTCCCGCTTGCCCTGCTTGACGAGAATGGCCAGCCGGATGATCTTGAGGCCGCCGGCGGTGGAGCCCGCGCAGGAGCCCACAAACATCAGCACAAAGATGAGCATCTTTGCCGCAATGGGCCACAGGTTGAAATCTGTGGTGGCAAAGCCGGTGGTGGACATGACCGACGCCACCTGAAAGCCGGAATACCGCAGCGCGGTGAGAAAATCGCCGTAGGTGGGCAGGAGCATGAAGGCGATCAACAGGATGGACGCCAGACAGATGCCCAGATACCAGCGCAGCTCCTCGTTCTTTACAACCTCCCGCCAGCCGCCGGTCACCAGCCGGTAGAACAGGGCAAAGTTGACGCCGAAGAGGATCATGAAAACGGTGATGACCACTTCCACCGCCGGGCTGTTGAAGGCCGCAATGCTGGCGCCGTAGTTGCTGAAGCCGCCGGTGCCCGCCGTGCCCATGGCGTGGATGATGGCGTCAAAGCGCCCCAGCCCGCAGATGCGGAGCACGATGTACTCGATCACCGTCAGCGCGGCGTAGATCACATAGAGCATTTTGGCGGTATCGCCCATCTTGGGCATCAGCTTGCTCAGGGTGGGGCCGGGGCTTTCCGCCCGCATCAGGTGCGAGGTGCGGCCTGTGAGCTTGGGCAGCAGGGACAAAAACAGCACCAGCACGCCCATGCCACCGATCCAGTGGGTAAAGCTGCGCCAGAACAGCACCCCGTGGGGCAGGCCGTCGATCTGGGTCAGGATGGTGGCACCGGTGGTGGTAAAGCCGGAGATGGACTCAAACAGGGCGTCCACATAGTTGGGGATCACCCCGGAAAACACAAAGGGCAGAGCGCCGAAGGCGGAGAGCAGCAGCCAGGAGGTGGCAGCCACCACAATGCCCTCCCGGGCGTTCAGGTTTTTGTCCTCCGGATTCACCAGGCGGCGGATCAGCAGACCGATCCCCAGCAGAATGATGATGCAGAGGGCAAAGGCCAGGGAATCCCCTTCCCCGTAATAAAAGGAAAGCAGCAGCGAGGGCACCATACAGGCGGCCTCGATCATGGCGATGGAGCCTAAAAGCCGAACAACCAGCGGCCTGTTCATGACCGGACCTCCTCGGGTTTATTTGTTGTCATAGCCCAGATTGCGCAGGTCCTCGATCCGGTTGCGCCAGTCCTCCCGCACCTTGACCCACAGCTTGAGGTTGACATGCATCCCCAGCAGCTTTTCGATGTCGGCCCGGGCCTCGCTGCCAATCAGCCGCAGCATGCTGCCCTGCTTGCCGATGATGATGCCCTTGTGGGCCTCCCGCTCGCAGTAAATGGTGGCGTGGATCTCCATAAAGTCGTCATTCAGCTTGTTCATGGCCATCATTTCCACGCCGATGCCGTGGGGCACCTCGTCCCGCAGGTGCAGCAGGGCCTTTTCCCGGATCATCTCGGCACAGATCTGCCGCTCGGGCTGGTCGGTCATCATGTCATCGGGGAAATACTGGGGGCCGGCGGGCAGGCGCCGGACCAGGGTGTCCACCAGTTCGGAGATGCCGTCGCCGGTCTGGGCGCTGATGGGCACAATGGCGTCGTAGCCTGCGTCCTTAAAGCCGTCGATGATCCGCAGCAGGTCGGTGGGCTGCAGCAGGTCGATTTTGTTGAGCACCAGCAGCTTCGGCACGGCAGACTTGGCCATGTCGGCCACCACCTTGCGGTCCTGCTCGCCGATGTGGGCGGCGTCCACCATCACCACCAGACCGTCGGTGCCGTCCATGGCGTCGTGCACAGACTGCATCATGTATTCGCCCAGGCGGCTGCGGGGGGTGTGGATGCCGGGGGTATCCAGAAATACCATCTGCCAGCCGTCGCCGGTCTTTACGCCCATGATGCGGTTGCGGGTGGTCTGGGGCCGGTTGGACACGATGGCGATCTTTTCGCCCACCAGGGCGTTCATCAGGGTGGACTTGCCCGTGTTGGGCCGCCCCACAATGGTGATAAATCCGGAATGGAAGGTCTCAGACATATTGTTTCTCCTGTTCTCTTATGTGTGCGGCAGCTCCTTCGGCCCAAAGCCGTGGGGCAGCAGCTCCGACAGAGGCGCCTCATCCGTGTTCCCGTCCCAGGTGACCAGCACCCGGATGCCGGGGGCAAACTCGTTCAGCACCTGGCGGCAGGCGCCGCAGGGCCAGGGGGGCGTTTGGGCGGAGGCAATGGCGATGGCGGTAAACTCCGTCGCGCCCTCGCTCACAGCCTTGAACACCGCCGTGCGCTCGGCGCAGATGGTAAGCCCGTAGGAGGCGTTTTCGATATTGCAGCCCTGAAATACCCGACCGTCGGCGCACAGCAGGGCCGCGCCCACCGCCCAGTGGGAATAGGGGGAATAGCTCTTTTCCCGGGCGGAGCGGGCCAGCGCCAGCAGCTCCTCGTCGCTCACGGTGGGGGTCTCCTCCCGGGTCAGCCCCACGGCGGAGAGAATGTTTTCTTCCATGGCGCGCATTTTCCTTTTGTCCTCTTCCTCAATATGGTCATAGCCCATCAGGTGGCAGATGCCGTGCACCAGCAGGTAGGCCGCCTCCCGCTGGGGGGAGTGGCCGTATTCCTCCGCCTGGGCGTAGATGTGCTCCACCGAGATCACCAGGTCGCCCAGCAGGCAGGCGTCCAGGTCGTCGTCATATTCCCGGCGCAGCAGCCGGTCCGCCTATCCGGCGGTCACCCCGGCCGGATAATTGACGGTCGGAAAGGAGAGCACATCCGTGGACCGGTCCACCTGGCGGTACTCCCGGTTCAGCACATGGATGGCTTCGTCATCGCACAGGCGCACGCACACGGCGCAGGGCCGGGTGATGCCCTCCTTCGCCGCCGCCTGGTCCGCGGCGGCCTGCATCAGCGCGGTCAGCTCCGGGTCCACCGGGGCGTCAATTTCCCACTGCAGCAGCATGATCGGTTCCCTCCTCGGGCGCTTCGGGTGTTGGCGCGGTCTCCTCCGGCTGCGGCGCCTCTGTGGGTGCCGTTTCCGGCCCGGGGGCCTCTGTGGGCCTGGGAGCCTCGGCGGGCTTGGGAGCTTCGGCAGGCTTGGGAGCCTCCGCAGGCTTGGGAGCTTCGGCAGGCTTGGGAGCCTCCGCAGGCTTGGGCGCCTCCACAGGCTTGGGCGCTTCGGCGGCGGGGGCAGCCTGCGCGGCCCGGTCGGCAAAGGTGCGGGTAGGCAGCTGCTCCTTCGGGTACTCGATGCGCTCGTGGAACACGCCCTTCAGCACGGTGCTGAAGGCCTCACAGATGCCATCGATGTCCCGGAAGGTCAGGGGCGAGTTGCTCAGCTGGCCGTCCTCCACCTTGCCCCGGATCAGCCGCTCGATGTTCTGCTCAATGCCTTCCGGGGTGGGGTCCTTCATGGCGCGCACGGCGGCCTCGATGGTATCCGCCAGCATCACGATGGCCGCCTCCCGGGTGGCGGGGCGGGTGCCGTCATAGCGGAAGTCCCGGATATCCACCGGCTTGCCGTCCGCCATCTGCAGGGCCTTGTGGTAGAAGAACATCACCGGGGTGTCCCCGTGGTGCTCCACAATAATCTGCTGAATCTCCCGGGGCAGGCGGTACTTCTGGGCCAGCTGCAGGCCGTCCTTGGTGTGGGAGGTGATAATGGCCGCCGCCACATAGGGGTCATGCTGGTCCAGGGGATTTTCGCCGCCCATCTGGTTTTCCTTGAAATACATGGGCCGCTTCAGCTTGCCGATGTCGTGGAAATAGGCGCCGGTGCGGGCCAGGTAGGGGTTGGCGCCGATCTTCTGTGCCGCCGCCTCCGCCAGATTGGCCACAATGATGGAATGGTGGTAGGTGCCGGGGGCCTCCAGCATCAGCCGCCGCAGCAGGGGATGGTTCTGGTTGCCCAGCTCCATCAGCTTGGCGGGGGTGGCCAGGTTGAACACCGACTCAAACAGGGGCTGCAGACCGATGGCGGCCACGCCGGTAAACAGGCCGCCGCCCAGGGCCCAGAGGCAGTTCTCGCGCAGGCCGGAGATGCTGCTGGAGGAGGTCAGGCTCAGTGCCAGCAGCACGCCCACCCCCACCAGCGATACCACCAGGCCGCAGAAGAACACCCGCAGCCTGCCGGGCTTTCCGGACAGCAGGAACGCGGAGAACAGTCCGCCCAGCAGGGTGGTGAGCACCATGGCCACCGTGGAGAGGCTGGAAACGCTCCCCTGTCCCGCGATGAATACGCACATGAGCAGCGACATGGTGATGGTGCCGCACACGCCCGCCTGCCAGCCCACCAGGGCCGCCATCAGGATGCCCGTCAGGGCAGCGGGGGCCAGATACACATCCAGTGCCTTGAGGGAGATGGCGCACAGCGCCACGGTGATTACCAGAATGGCGTTGACCACGCAGGTGCGCCGCATATCATGCAGCAGCCCCGGGCAGAGCAGCCGCAGCAGCACCACCAGCAGCACAATGATGCCCACAATCAGCACGCCGCCGCCCACATAAACGGAGAAGTCGATCTCATCGTCGTCCAGCAGGCCCAGGGTGCGCAGCACCGCCAGCTGGCTGGCCGTGACCCGCTCTCCCTCCAGCACGATGTTTTCGCCCTGCTTGTAGGTGACATCCTCCACTGCGTCCCGGGCGTTTTGCCGGGCCAGCTCGGTCACCTCGGTGTCCACCACCATGTTGGGCTGCACGCACAGCTTCAGCACAGAGGGCAGGATGTTCTGGAACAGGGAGGTCTCCACCTTGTAGCCCACGATCTGGGAGATGGTGGAGATGGCCTGGGTCACCTGGCCCTCCCGGATGGTGGTATTGAGGGCGTTTTCCACTGCGGTGGTCACAATGGAGACCATGGTGTCAAAGTCGGTGGTCTGGGCCCGCAGCAGGGTGGTTACCTGGTAACGGGTGAGGGTCAGCAGGGTAACCAGGTTCTGCGCGTAGGCGATCTCCTCGTCGGTAAAGCTGCGCAGGCGGGTCACCTCGGGAGAATCCTCCGGGTTCCGCAGGGTGGTGCCGTACTGCTGCACCGTGCGCAGCTCACTGAACACCGCGCTCAGGTCCGCCAGCACCTGCTCGGAGGCGCCCTCCTGCAGGTGGTAGGTGGGCTCCACGGCGGCGGCGGCGGCATTGCGGCGCTCCTCGGTGGTCATCTCGTCCACCACATCCTTGGTGGCGGTGATGGTATAGCGGGACACGGTGCCCACCTTCAGGCTGTACTGCTCCGGCACGCTGCAGGCAATGTACAGCGCCAGCACCAGCAGCCCGCCGATGAGCATCACAAAGGCGCACTTGGCGCCGATGGTGTGGATCCACGCCCCCAGGCGCCGCAGCAGCGGCTCCCGCTTCGGTGTATCTTCTTCTTTTTGTTTACGCATGCTCGGAAGCTCCTTCCGGGTGATAATAGGCCTCATAGGCCAGCACGATGCGCTGCACCAGCTCGTGGCGCACCACATCCCGGTCGCTGAGGCGGACGATGCCGATCTCCGGGATGTCCTTCAGCACCTCCAGTGCTTCCACCAGGCCGGAGCGCTTGCCAAAGGGCAGGTCGGTCTGGGTCACATCGCCGGTGACCACCACGCGGGAATTGAACCCGATGCGGGTGAGGAACATTTTCATCTGCTCGGAGGTGGTGTTCTGGGCCTCATCCAGGATGATAAAGGAATCGGACAGGGTGCGGCCCCGCATATAGGCCAGCGGCGCCACCTCCACCGTGCCCCGGTCCACCAGCTTCTGGAAGGAATCCACCCCCATAAAATCATACAGGGCGTCGTAGAGGGGGCGCAGATAGGGGTCGATCTTCTGGTTCAGGTCACCGGGGAGAAAGCCCAGCTTTTCGCCGGCCTCCACGGCCGGCCGGGTGAGCACGATGCGCTCCACCTCCCGGTTTTTCAGGGCGACCACCGCCAGCGCCATGGCCAGATAGGTTTTGCCGGTGCCGGCAGGTCCCACGCCAAAGGTGAGCACATGGTCCCGGATGGCGTCCACATACTGCTGCTGGCCCAGGGTCTTGCAGCGCACCTGCTTGCCGCGATGGGTCACAGCCACCACGCTCTTCAGCAGGTCCTCCATCATGTCCAGGCGGCCTTCCTTTGCCAGCGACACGGCATAGCGGATGCGGTTGCGGTCCACTGCCTCGCCCTTTTCCATCAGGTCCAGCAGCTTTTCCAGCACCTGCACCACCAGCTGGATGTTCTCCTCCTCGCCGGTCACCACCAGCTCCTGCCCCCGCAGCACCATGCTGACATTGCACTCCTGCTCCAGCAGGGCGGTGTGCTGGTCGTTGGTGCCAAAGAGGGAGAGCCAGGCGTCCATGGAGCCTTCCTGAAGCTCAATCTTTACGGTTTCCGCCAATGAACGGTCCTTCCTTTCCGCGTATCATCTTTTCGGCAAATGCCGACAATGATACAGAGTATATGATACTATAAATGCCGCAAAGGGTCAAGTTTTTTTGAAAAACAGGGATGGAAGGGCGAAAAAAAGAGCCGCCCCGGAAATCCGGGGACGGCCCTGTGGGAAAGGGTGTGATTTACTGCTGCAGCGCCCAGATGGCGTCCGCCTCCGCCTGGCTCCAGGCCACGCAGTCGGCATAGCCGTACTCGTTGCACAGCTTCTTCATTTCGCTCACATGGTAGTTGAACTCGCCGTCGTTCTTGGCCATGATGGCGCGCCAGCTGTAGGTGACGATGGCGTTGGTCACATTCTTCCACTCCAGCGTCAGGTCGGTGCTCTTGGAGGACTCGGCGTGGGTGGTCTCGGGCTTGATCACATAGTCGCAGGTGTTCTCCATGTACTGCTCGGCCAGGGTAAAGCCGGTGTAGTCGCGCCAGTCCTGCTGGATCTCATAGGTCACGGCGGTGTTCTCAGAGACCCAGGTGGTGTTGTTGAAGGTCTCACCCAGGGCGCCGTCGGGGTTGATCATATCCCGGGCCAGGGTCACATTGTTGATCTGCAGGCAGCCGTCGTTAAAGCTGCCGGACAGGGTGTAGGTCTTGCCGGTGTAGATGCTGGTCCACTCGATGCCGGTCAGGTCGTACTGGGAGTCGTTGTTGCAGGCCTTGCCCAGCTCGGTAAAGTACATGCCGCCGTCCTCGTTGTAGTCCCACATGAGGCCGCGGGGGCCGTACCACATGGTCATGCTGCCCTCGGGAGAGGCCAGGAAGTCCAGGATGGCCAGGCACAGCTCGGGATACTCGGTGTTGGCGCCGATGGACCAGATGCGGTTGCCGCCCAGGTCGCTCATGCCGTAGGTGATGGGCCGGGCCTCAGAGGGCACCAGGGCATACATATACTTGCCCGCGGACATGTTCTCATCGGTGTTGAAGGCCATGGAGCCGGCATAGTTGAAGATGCTCCAGAAGGTGCCGCCGGCCTTGACCTTCTCGCCCATCTTCTCATAGGTCTGGGTGCCGGAGTTGGGGTCCAGCAGGCCCGCCTGATACAGCTTGTTGAACCACTGGAGCATTTCCAGATAGGGGCTGCCGTCGGCCAGGCAGTCGTAGAACTCGCCGTTCTCGGGGTTGTAGTGGCCGATGCCCAGCTCGTCATAGCCATAGTAGGCGGTGGCCAGGGCCTTGACATACATCACCATGTTGCCGTCCCAGTCGGGCCAGAGGGAGGCGGCATAGGTCTCGTTGCCGTTGTCGTCGGTGGGGCAGATCTCCTTCATCTGCTTAAAGACCTCCAGCAGGTCGTCCAGATTCTTGACCTCCGGATAGCCCAGCTGCTTGTACAGGTCCCAGCGGATGTCCCAGGTGTAGAAGAAGCTCTGGTGGGAGGCGCCGTTCTCATTGGCCAGGGCGACCGTGTGGCCAAAGCCGTGCACCTTGCCGTCGCTGTTCATGTTGCGGTTGTTCTCCAGGGCGTTGGTGTAGTTGGCGGCGATGTAGGGGGCATAGTCCTCCAGCATGTCGTACTTTTCCCAGTCCAGCAGCATGCCGCGCTCCACGGCGGTCTTGTAGTCAGCGCCGTTGGCGCCCCACACCACCAGGTCGCCCAGGTTGCCGTCGGCCATGCGGGTGGAGAACACGCCGTCCTGGTCCTGGATGATGTTGATCTTTACATTGAACAGGTCCAGCAGCAGCTGGGAGGACCAGCCCAGCTGCTCACCGTTGAAGTTGGCCAGCTGGCTGTACACATTGATGGTGATGGGGTCGGAATCATAATCCACCAGACCCTCGCCGTACACATTGTTGTCACCATAGACATAGGAAGACTCCGCGGTGGCCGCGGGGCACAGGGCGACGAGCATGCACAGGGCAAGCAGCATCGCCACAAGGCGGGTGTGTTTCATGGTTGTTACCTCCTGCAAATTGATGATTCAGCCGGGGAAAGCGGACCCGGTCCGGACACAGCCCGGCTCAGCCCTTCACGGCGCCCAGCATAATGCCCTTGACGAAGTAGCGCTGCATAAAGGGGTATACGCACAGGATGGGGATGATGGACACCATGGCGATGGTGTACTGGTTCACGGTGGAGGAGGTCATGGAGGCCGCGACCTGGGAGTTGCCGCCGGAGTTCATGGCGGCATTCATGGCGGCCGAGTTCTGGTTGAGGTAGGTGTACAGCACATGCTGCAGGGTCATCATCTTGGGCGTGGAGGACATGAGCAGCAGCGAATCCTGGAAGGAGTTCCAGTTGCCCACGGCGCCGAAGATGGCCACCGTCGCCAGGATCGGGATGGAGAGCGGCCAGATGATCTTGAAGAACACCTTGGGGGTGGAGGCACCGTCGATGATGGCGGATTCCTCCAGCGACTGGGGAATGGACTCGATGTAGGTCTTGACCAGAATGATGTTGTAGGGGGCCACCATGCCGGGAATGATGTAGGCCAGGAAGCTGCCCTTCAGGCCCAGCATCACCATGTTGATGAACCAGGGCACCAGGCCCGCGTTGAAGTACATGGTGATCACCAGGAAGCGGTACCAGAAGGAGCGCTTCCACATCTTCTGCTTGGTGATGAGGTAGCCCGCCCAGCCGGTGGTGAGCACCATCAGGGCGGTGCCGAAAACGGTGCGGCCCACGGTCACCAGCAGCGAATCCAGCAGGGTGCTGACATTAAAGATGTTGGCGTAGTTGTCAAAGTGGATGCCCACCGGATAAAAGTTGATCTGGCCGGCCACCACCATGGCGTTGTCGGAGATGGTGTTGATGAACAGGTAGTAGAAGGGGAAAACACAGATGAGGGTAAACAGGCTGAAGAAGATGATAATCAGCACATTCACCACAATGTCCGCCGGGGTCTTTTTGATGTGGCGGGTGCCGTTGTCATTCTTTGCGGCCTTCTTTTTCACGGTTGCGGTACTCATGCTCGTTTCCTCCTTCCCTTACACAATGCTCTCGCCGCGGATGGTCTTGGAGACCCGGTTGGCAATCAGCAGCAGGGTCACGCCCACCAGCGACTTGGTTACGCCCACCACCGTTGCCAGCGGCAGGTTGGAGGAGGAGCCCATGCCGATGTTGTACACATACAGGTCCAGCACCTCGATGGTCTCGGTGTTCCAGGCGTTGGAGAAGACCAGGTACTGCTCCATGCCGTTGGACAGGATGCCGGCGATGCTCATCAGCAGCATCACCATGTAGGTGGGCATCAGGCCGGGGATGGTCACATGCCAGATGCAGTGCCAGCGGTTGGCGCCGTCCACCCGGGCGGCCTCATACAGCTGCTGGTCGATGCCCGCGATGCCGGCGATGTAGATGATGGCGCTCCAGCCCAGGCCCTTCCAGGTGCCCCAGAGCAGCATCTTGAGCCAGATCAGGTCGCCGTTCTGCAGGTAGATGGTATCCGGGCGGTTGCCGGTGAGCATGCCGATCAGCTGGTTCAGGAAGCCGTCCTTGCTGAAGATGGCCAGGGCCACGGCAAACACCAGCACCCAGGAGATAAAGTTGGGGATGGTGGTAAAGGTCTGTACAAAGCGCTGGAATTTGGTGGAGGGCACCTCCGCCAGCAGCACGGCAAAGGCGATGGGCAGCCAGCTGGTGGCGATGCCCAGGCCGCTCATGATCAGGGTGTTCCGCAGCACCCGCAGGGTGTCGGAGCTGTTCATGAACAGGTACTTGAACTGGGCCAGGCCCACAAACTTGTTGGCGGTCAGGGTGTAATCGCCGGGCACCAGCTCAAAGAAGGCGTAGCGCCAGCCGTAGATGGGCAGGTAGCAGAACAGGAAGGCCAGCACCAGCACGGGCAGCATCATCAGGAAGAGACGATACTTTTCCGGCATCTCCAGCTTCAGGTTGTCCTCCGTTTCCCGGCGGTACTTCACAGCGTTCACCGCCAGGTTGACCAGGGAGAGCAGCAGGGCCAGCGCGCCCATCACCGCAAACACCCACACGCCCAGGGGCAGGTTCAGGTTGTAGGAGGCGGCCTCCTCGGCATAGCCCAGCGAGCCGATGTAGGCCAGCCGGTCCTTTACCTGGCAGTAGGCGGTGTACATCACATACACGCCGGCCAGCAGGGCCGCGCTGCCCAGCACGGCGCCGGGGTAGGCGATGCGCCGCATTTTGCGGTTACCCACGCTGGCGCACTCCGCGATGCAGGCCACGCCGATGCCCACCAGCGCCAGCACGGCGCCCAGGTGCAGGGTGCGGAAGGGCCCCTCCTCAAAGATGGAGATCTTCAGCTGCTTGCCGTCCTCACCGAGCACGGCCTCGCCGTTTTCGTCCTTCACCTTGATGCGGGCCTTGGTGAGCTCGTCGCTCAGGTGATCCACGGTGGCCTCGTAGTTGATGGCGGAGGTGAAGAGAGAAAGGTTGATGTTCATCGCGCCTTCCTCAGAGATCCAGGTCTGCTTTTCCTCGCTGTATTTTTCCACACCCGTAAAGATACGGGCCGGGTTGACATCCGGGATAAAGACCAGCACGAACATCATGACGATCAGGATGCGGGCCAGCTTTTCCACCAGGGTGGACGGCTTCGCGGCGGCCGTGTCCGCCTTCAGCTTTCCGGGATTGGCTGCAACAGACATGGGCGTTTCCTCATTTCTGTTCTGAAATCAAAGAAGAGGGTGCCGCGGCACCCCCGGGGAGAGGACGCCGCGGCACCTTCGGGATCAATCACTCAGCGGTCATGGTCACGGTAAAGGTGATGGTGATGGCGGTGTTGGCGCCGGGCACGGTGTAGCCGAAGGGCTCATCGGCAAAGTTGTAGCTGTCCAGCAGGCGCAGGGACACATAGTCGCCGGAAACATCCAGATACTCGTGCTCCATGGTCACGGTCTTGCTGTCGCCGATCTTGCAGGTCACATCGCTGAAGGAGACGAAGCCGCCGTTCACCAGCGCGGAGGGGATATCGGTGGAGACATACAGCAGGTTGAAGCTCTCGGTGGCGCCAAAGCCCAGGTCGCCGGTGGTCAGGGACACGGTGTAGGTGCCGTCGCCGGTGATGGCGGCGTCCTCAAAGGTGCCGCCCATGTTGACGGAGCCATCCTCGGTGGCCTCAACGGTAAAGCCGTTGCTCTCGGCCCAGGTCTTGCTGTCGTCCCAGCCGGTCAGCTGATAGAAGTAGGGATGGTCGGCGTCGTCCCGGCCGTAGCTGTCGTTCCAGGCATTGCGGAACACATAGGTGTCCTTGCCCTGCACGCCGATGTAGGCGTTAAAGCCGTTGGCGATCATTTCCTTGGCCTGGTCGGCGGTGATGGTCTCGTCCTCGGTGGCGGCGGGCACGCCGTACACCACATTGAAGGTGACCTGGATGCTGCTCACAGACTCAAAGGCGGCGGTGTCCACGATGATGGCGGAGGCGCCGTCCATCTCGCCGTCGGCACGGCGGGCGTCGGCGGGCAGGTCGGTCACCCATTCGTTGTAGATGTTCTCGCGGGTGGTGATGCCGTCGTCAGAGGTGGTATAGCCCTTGCCGGTCAGCTCGATGGGCTCGCCGTTCACCGCAATTTCGGTGATGTCCAGATAATAGCCGGGGAAGGCAGTCTCGCCGCCCTCCAGGTACAGGGCCACAAAGGCAACGCCGGTGCCGGGGGTGGGGAATTCCACGCTGGTGGTGTAGGAGCCGGGGCCTTCCACGGTCACGGGCTGCACGGTCACGGTGTCATCGCTGTTGGCGTCCCAGTTGGACACGGCCCAGTCAGAGGAGGCATAGGCGATGTAGGCGGGAGCGCTGGGGGTATGCAGGGTGAAGGTCACCTCGATGGAGGTCACACCCGCAAACGCGGCGGGATCCACCATGATGGCGGAGGCACCCTCCAGGTCGCCGTCATAGCTGTGGGCATCCTCGGGCAGCTCGGCCACCCATTCGTTGTAGATGTTCATGCGGGTGCAGATGCCGTCGTCGGAGGAGGTGTAGCCCTTGGTGAATTCGATGGCCTGGTCGTTGACCTTGATTTCGGTGATTTCGATGGAGGAGCCGGCGAAGGTCTTTTCGCCGTTCACGATGCCCACCGCCAGGAAGGCGACGCCGTCAAAGGCAGTGGCGGAATCCACGCGCACGGTGTAGTCGCCCTTGCCGGTGATGTGGGCGGCGGTCACGGTCACGGGATCGGCGCTCTCGGTGCCCCAGTTGGACACGGCCCAGTCGGAGGAGGCGAACATCACATAGGCGTCGTCCTCGCAGTAGTCCTGCAGGGTGAAGGTGACCTCCACGGTCTTCACCTCGGCAAAGGCTTCCTTGTCCACAATGATGGGAGAGGCGGCGGCGGTGTTGCCGTCGGCGCGGCGGGCGTCGGTGGGCAGGTCGGTCACCCATTCGTTGTAGATGTTCTCGCGGGTGGTGACGCCGTCGTCGGAGGAGGTGTAGCCGATGCCCACGGCAACGGACTCACCGTTCACCTTGATGTCGGTGACATTGATATAGGAGCCGGGCATGGTGGTCTCGCCGTTCACGATGCCCACGGCGGCAAAGGCCAGGCCGGAGGCGTAGCCCTGCTCGGTGGCGGTAAAGTCGAGGCCGACGGTGTACTCGCCGTTGCCGGTGATGGCGGCGGTGGTGGCCACCACGCCGTTCTCGGCGTCGCCGCCCCAGTACTGATAGGTCCAGGAGCTGTCGGCGTACATCAGATACGCGGTATCCAGCGCTTCGGCAGCCGTGTCGCCCTCAGCAAAGGCGAAGCAGGTGCACAGCATGCACATGGCCAGCACAAGAGCCAGTGCGCGGAGCATATTTTTCATGGCAGAAATCCCCCTTGTTTATTTGCCCGGTGGTTTTGGTGATTTCCGGGCATAATCGGATACAAAAAGCATATTTTCACAAGGCGGATTTGTCAAGGGGAAAATTGCGGATGAAAACGGTACCAACGAAAAAAACACAAAAGACGCGCTTTTGTGTTTTGATGATTTACCGGTTTCTTCTCGGCAGCAGCACCGCCAGGGCAGCGGCGAGCACCAGCAGGGGCAGCAGGATCAGCAGCGCCGTGCCCACGGTGACCGAGCCGGCGGACAGGCCGGGCCGGATGGCGGTTTTGGCGGCGATGTCATACTCCGTCACCGCCTCGCCGGAGAGGAAGCGGAGGACCCGCACCACAAACTCCTCGGTGTCGGTGATGGCGTAGATGTCCTCGCTGGTGAGCAGGGTGGAGCTGCCCAGGGCAAAGGCCCGGCTGACATAGCCCTCCGTGGTGACCCGGCGGGCCTGCAGGGCCAGGGTGAAGGGACCGGTCTCATCCCCGTCCAGCTGGGTGATGCTGCCGTCCGAGGCGTCGTGCAGGTAGGATTTTTCACCGGAGCACAATACCTACGAGACCGTCAGGTTGCGGTCGGTCACCTCCTCCGGGGTCTCAAAGGCCCGGCAGGCGGTCATCAGCAGGGTGGTGGTGCCGCCGGAGACCATCTCCATGGTCACATCGGTGGACTGCATGGCCGGCAGCAGATAAACGCGGTTGTTGTTGTAGTAGGTGGCAGGCTCCTCGGCGGAGGCCACCACCAGGCCGTTTTTCGGCACAAAGCCGTAGTAGCGCAGCAGGGCGCAGTAGTTGGGCATGGAGGTGAGGGGATCGGAATAATCCACCGTAAACAGGATGCTGCCGCCTCCCAGGGCAAAGGTCTCCAGCTGGCTCAGCTCCGCATCGGTAAAATCGTGGGTGGGGGAGAGGATCAGCAGCAGGTCGTCGGAGGAAAGGGCGGCCTCCTCGCTGTTCAGGGTAAAGTAATACACCTCGTAGCCGTTGCTCTCCAGCAGGTCGGCCAGCACCGCCGTGCCGCCGGAGTCCAGCTCTCCCTGCCCCTGCAGGATCATGGCCCGCTGCACCTTTTCCCGGCTCACCCAGGCGATGGCGTTGGTGATGCTCTTTTCATAGG
>R03__coassemble_655_pt1 | contig 18679 bp, 20 predicted proteins | sample R03__metabat2_high_PE_065 | metagenome-assembled genome bin R03 | reverse complement strand
GGTCAAATCGTCGGCAGGCACATAAACCGCCTGCACGGAGGTGATGGAGCCCTTCTTGGTGGAGGTGATGCGCTCCTGCAGGGCGCCCATCTCCGTGGCCAGGGTGGGCTGATAGCCCACGGCGCTGGGCATACGGCCCAGCAGAGCGCTCACCTCGGAGCCTGCCTGGGTAAAACGGAAAATGTTGTCGATAAAGAGCAGCACATCCTTGTTTTCCCGGTCGCGGAAATACTCCGCGACGGTCAGGCCGGACAGAGCCACCCGCATACGGGCTCCCGGAGGCTCATTCATCTGGCCGTAAATCAGGGCGGTGTTCTTGATAACGCCGCTCTCGGTCATCTCGTTGTACAGGTCGTTGCCCTCACGGGTACGCTCGCCCACGCCGGCAAACACAGACAGACCGTCGTGCTCCTTGGCGATGTTGTTGATCAGCTCCTGGATCAGCACGGTCTTGCCCACGCCGGCACCGCCGAACAGGCCGATCTTACCGCCCTTGGCGTAGGGAGCGATCAGGTCCACCACCTTGATGCCGGTCTCAAAGATCTCGGCAGTGGTCTCCTGCTCCTCATAGGCGGGCGCGGGACGATGGATGGGCCAGCGCTCGCAGTTGGGCGCGGGCTTCTCGTCCACAGGCTCACCCAGCACATTCATAATGCGGCCCAGGCACTCCTCACCGACAGGCACGGTGATGGAGCTTCCGGTGTCCACGGCCTCCAGGCCGCGGGCCAGGCCGTCGGTAGCGCTCATGGCAATGCAGCGCACCACATTGTCGCCCAGATGCTGGGCAACCTCGGCCACGATCTTCCGGTCGCCGTCCTTGATTTCAATGGCATTCAGCAGGTCCGGAAGGCACCCCTCCGGGAAACGGATATCCAGCACAGGGCCGATGACCTGCACAATGCTGCCAACATGCTTGTTTTCCAAAATTCCAGCAACTCCTTTCCGGGGTCATAGGAACCAAAATTATTTTTCCGCGCCGGCTACGATCTCGGTGATCTCCTGGGTGATGCTGCCCTGGCGCGCCCGGTTGTACTTCAGGCGCAGGGAGCTGATCATGCCGTCGGCATTCTTGGTGGCGGAGTCCATGGCATTGCGGCGTGCCGCGTTCTCGCTGGCACAGGCGTCGCACAGGGCGCTGTACAGGGCACCGGCAAGGAAGTCCGGCACAGTCTGCTCCAGCACCGATTCTGGGTCCGGCTCAAACACCGCCGAGACCGCCCGGGGCTTTTCCGCAACGGCGGGACGAATGGGCAGCAGCTGGAACTGCTGCACCTCCTGGGTCATCATGGACACAAAGGAGGTGGTGACCAGGATCACCTCGTCGATCTGCCCGGCGTCATACGCCTTGACCAGCAGCTCGGCCATCTGGCGGCATCGGGGCACCGAGGTGCCGGCCACCGGATAAAAGTCCTGGGACAGCATCTCCACGCCTGCGTGCTCGTATTTTTCAATGGCCTTGCGGCCCACAGGCAGCACGCACCAGTCCCGGCCTTCCGCGTCGGCGGCCACCGCCCGGAAAATATTGTTGTTGTAGCCGCCCGCCAGGCCCCGGTCTCCGGCAATCACCACATAGCAGCGGCGATGGCCCTCGTGGGGGGTGACATACGGGATATGATTTCCCTTGCAGCTGGCCACAATATCAGCCACCGAGGACATGGCCACGCCGGCGTAGGGCCGGCTGGCTTCCATGCGCTCCTTCGCCCTGCGGATCTTGGAGGTAGCCACAAGCTGCATCGCTTTGGTGATCTGCATGGTGCTTTCCACGCTGCGGATGCGCAGCTTGATGTCCTTCATGGATGAACCCATGGTACCCCCTCCTTTCCTCAGGCGTTGGCCTTGACAAAGTCTTCGGTAAAGCCGGCAATGGCGTTCTTCAGGGCTTCTTCGGTTTCGGGCTCCAGCTTGCCGGTGGAGCGGATCGCCTCCAGCACATCGCCGTGCATGGCGGACAGCCGGTCAAACAGCTGCTCCTGATAGGCGCTCACCTTGCTGACCGGAACATCCTTCAGATAACCCTTGACCACGGCGTAGAAGATGGCCACCTGGTCCTCCATGGACACGGGGCGGTTGCGGGGCTGCTTGAGCACCTCCACAATGCGCTCGCCCTGGGCCAGACGGGCCTTGGTATCCTCGTCCAGGTCGGAACCGAACTGGGCAAAGCCCTGCAGCTCGCGGTACTGGCTGTAGAGCAGCTTCAACGTGCCGGTGACCTTTTTCATGGCCTTGGTCTGGGCGCTGCCGCCCACACGGGACACGGAAATGCCGGGGTTCACGGCGGGCATGATGCCGGCGTGGAACAGCTCCGTCTCCAGGAAGATCTGGCCATCCGTGATGGAGATCACATTGGTGGGAATGTAGGCGGACACATCGCCGTCCTGGGTCTCAATGATGGGCAGGGCGGTGATGGAGCCTCCGCCGTACTCGGGCGCCACACGGGCAGCCCGCTCCAGCAGACGGGAATGGAGGTAGAACACATCGCCGGGATAAGCCTAGCGTCCCGGGGGACGACGGATCAGCAGGGACATGGCGCGGTAGGCCACGGCATGCTTGGACAGGTCATCATAAATGATGAGCACATCCTTGCCCTGGTCCATAAAATACTCCGCCATGGCGCAGCCGGAATAGGGCGCGATGTACTGCAGAGGCGCCTGCTCGGAGGCGGTGGCCGCCACCACGATGGTGTAGGCCATGGCGCCCGCTGCGTCCAGCGCGTCCACCGTCTGGGCGACAGTGGAACGCTTCTGGCCAATGGCCACATAGATGCAGATTACATCCTGGCCCTTCTGGTTGATGATGGTGTCCACGGCGATGGCCGTTTTGCCGGTCTGCCGGTCACCGATGATCAGCTCGCGCTGGCCACGGCCGATGGGGATCATGCTGTCGATGGCCTTGATGCCGGTCTGCAGAGGAACGGAAACGCTCTTCCGCTTGATGATGCCGGGGGCCGGCCGCTCGATGGGGCGGGTCTCTTTGGTGTCAATTTCGCCCTTGCCGTCCACAGGCAGGCCCAGGGCGCTCACCACACGGCCGATCATGGCATCGCCCACGGGGACGCTCACCACGCTGCCGGTACGCTGCACGGTGTCGCCCTCGCGAAGGCCGCTGCCCTCGCCCAGCAGCACCACGGCCACGGAATTTTCCTCCAGGTTGAGGGCCATGCCGTACTCGCCGTTGGGCAAGCGGATCAGCTCGTTGGAAACGCACTTCTCCAGACCGGAGACACGGGCGATGCCGTCGCCCACCGTGATGATGGTGCCGGTATCGTTCTGGGTGACCCGGTTGTCATAGTGCTTGATCTGCTCTTTGATGAGCTTGGAGATCTCTTCAGGTTTCAGCTGCAAAATACCACCTGCTTTCAGGGTATATGGTCATCAGGCGCCGGTCAGCATTCTGCTGATGTCGCCCAGCCGGCTGCGGACAGTATTGTCATAGCGCTTGCCGTCCATTTCCACAAGAAGTCCGCCCAGCACCTGGGGATCGGTCTTTTCCTTCAGCTCCACCCGGTGGCCGCTGATCTCCTCCAGCCTGTGCTGCAGGCGGGTGAGCTGGTCGGCCTTGAGCGGACGGCTGGAGGTGACGACCGCCACCTGAATGCCGTTGAACTCGTTGTAGTGCTCCCTGTACACGGCTTCGCACCCGGCAAACTCGCTCAGGGCGCCCCGCTCGCACAGGAGCTTCAGGAAGGACAGCAGGTAGGGATGGACCCGGCCCGAAAAGGCCTCGTCCAGCAGGGAAAGACGCTCGTCCTTTCCCAGCGCACGGTTGGAAAGCAAACGGAGGTAATCCGGATCCTCCGCGAAGCACTGCTTCAGGGTGGAAAGCTGCTCCAGAAGGTCATCGGTCAGATGCTCCTCCGCAGCCAGCTCCCACAGGCCCGTGCCGTATTCATTGGCAAGCTCGGTCATTTGGACTCACCTACATTCCCAATGAATTCCTCTACGAAACGGTCGCAGTCCTTCTCGTCGATATCCCGCTCCACCACCTTGGAGGCAATGGTCACGGCGATACCGGAGATCTCGTTCCTCACATCGGCCAGCATCTGCTGCTTCTCGCGGGCGATCTCATCCTCTGCCTTCTGGCGGAGATGGCTTGCCTGCAGCGAAGCCTCGCTGATCATTTCATCGCTCCTGCGGCGGGCCGCTTCGGTCGCGTTCTTCACCACGGCGTCGGCCTCCTGGCGGGCATTGGCCATGCTGGCCTCATACTCGGCCTTCATGGCGTTTGCCTTTGTCCGGCTGTCCTCGGCCTCGGCGTAAACCCGGTCCACCTGCTCCCGGCGCTGATTCATGATCTTCTTCACCGGGCCAAACAGGAGCTTCTTGAGGATCAGAAACATGATCAGCAGGTTGCAGAGAGAGATGATGACCTGCCAGAGATTGACAGAAATCACTTCAAGGCTCTGAACTTGCATGGTTATTCCCTCACTTGGTTCAATTCATTCACAGGGCAGCCAGCGCGCCGGTCAGGATGTTCACCAGCAGGTTGGGGGCCACAAAGATCAGCAGAATGGCAATGACCAGGGCGTACAGACCGGTGGTCTCGGCCACGGCGCAGCCCATCAGCATGGTGGTGGTCACAGTGCCCTGGCATTCGGGCTGACGGCCGATGGCCTCGCAGGCACGGGCCACAGCATTACCTTCACCGATACCGGGGCCGATACCGGCGATCATGGCGCAGCCGGCACCCAGTGCGCAGCCGCCGAGAATGATTCCGATGGCGATGGCGATCAAACCAGTGTCCATATAATAACCTCCTAAAAATTGGTTCGTGTTGTATGCAGAAGCGGCAGAGGCTGCCGCGTAATGCCGTTGTTACAGCGCAGCCAGGGCGGTACTCATTACGCCCAGCAGCATGTTGGGGGCCACAAAGATCAGCAGGATGGCAATCACCAGGGCATACAGGCCGGTGGTCTCGGCCACGGCGCAGCCCATCAGCATGGTGGTGGTCACCATGCCCTGGTTCTGGGGCTTGTTTCCGATGGCCTCGCAGGCGCGGGCCACCGCGTTGCCCTCACCGATGGAGGGGCCCATGCCGCCGATCATGGCCATGCCGGCGCCCAGTCCGCAGCCGCCCAGCAGGATGCCGCAGGCAATGGGGAGCAGGTCGGAATCAAGCTGCGTGGAAGCCAGCGTGGCTTCCATCGCCTCGCGAAGGGCATTGGGCGCCACAAAGAGCAGCAGGATGGCGATCACCAGCGCAAACAGGCCGCAGGTCTCCGAGATGGCGCAGCCCATCAGCATGGTGGTGGTTACGGCGCCCCGGGAGTCGGGCTGGCGCGCGATGGCGGTACAGGCGCGGGCCACCGCGTTGCCCTCACCGATGCCGGCGCCGATGCCGGCGATCATGGCCATGCCGGCGCCCAGTCCACAGCACCCGAGAATGATGCCGTATGCAATAGCGAGCATGAAAGCGTCTCCTTTCCGGATTTAGGCGGCCTCGATGGATTTTGCCTGACGGCGGGCGGCCTTCTTGGCCTTGCGGGCCTCATAGGCCTCCTCCGGGAAGCCGCTGGAGATATACAGCATGGTCAGCATGGCAAAGATGAATGCCTGAAGCAGACCGCTGAACAGGTCGAAATACAGGGAGAGCACGGCGGGAATGCCGATCTGCAGGAAGGGAATCTCCCCCAGCACACCGGGCAGCCAGCCCAGCAGCGCGTGGCTCACATTCTGCAGGCCGCAGGCAATCAGGGTGGAGATGACCACGCCGGAAAGCACATTGCCGTAGTGACGGAAGGACATGGAAACAGGGGTGGCAACCTCACTGATCACATTGAAGGGAGCAAAGAAGGGAATCGGGTCGCCGAAGCCCTTGATGTAGTTCCACAGGCCGCCCTTCATCTTGTAGGCGGTGATCAGGAAGAAAACGAGAATGGCCCAGCCGGCCACCACATTGATGTCGGATGTCGGGGGATGAAGCCCCAGCAGGGAGGACAGGCTGCTCAGCGCGGACAGCACCATGATGGCGCTGATGAAGGGCGTAAAGGTTTCGCGGAAGCGCTCACCCATGTTCTTGCCCACCAGGTCCTCGGCCTTTTCCACGATGAACTCGGCAAACAGCTGCCGTTTGGAGCTGGGAATCACCGTGATGCCGTGGGTCAGGTAGAGGCACAGGAAGAACACGGAAACCAGCACGATCCAGGAGACCACCTGGCTCTCGGTGATGGGCAGGTCCTGCAGCGGCAGATGGATGGTGAAGTAAATCTGGGCACCGGACACGCCGATGGTGTACAGCGCGCCGTCTGCCGTGAGGATCTTGAGCACCATGCCGGCAATGAAGGGCAGCACCGTCATCACCAGCAGGAACACATCCAGTGCTTTGGAGCCAGCCTTTTTCGGCTCAGTTTGTTGTTGCAAGGTTCATTTCCCCTTTCCGTCAGGATGGGACAGCAGGCTTTATTTCGCTTGCCTGCCGATAAAGAACAGCACAATGCGGGGGAAGAGCATGGGCAGCACGGTGGCCACCCCGTCGAAGCAGGGGAGCAGCCAGCCCAGCACCGCCACCGCCGCCAGCATCAGCAGCCGTCCGGTATAGGAAAGCTGCAGGCTGCGCCGGGTCGCCTGGTCCACCTCTGTGGCTTTGGCCCTGGTATTCTCTTCTCCGGGAAGCGGGTCTCCGGCGGAAGCTTCCTCATCCTCCTGCGGCGCAGGCGCTTTGGATGCGTTCTGCCAGGTCGCCTCAGCGGCCTTCTGCACAGACAGCCCCAGCAGGAAGAAGCTGAAGGAGACCGCCGCTGTGCCCAGCAGGGCACCCAGCACGGCCTGCCAGGTGAACTTTCCCAGCAGTGCGTACACGATCAGCATCAGGCAGGACAGCAGGGCCGTTCCCACAGCCACCTGAATGGTCTGCTTTTTTACCTCCGGCTGAACCGTCATGCGCACACCTCCTCCGAGACTACAGCAGACTGCATTGTACCACACAGCGCCTCACTTTTCAAGAAAAAAAACAAATTTCTGCCACCCCATCAACCGGAATTGCGGAAATCCCGCTTTTCTGTCCGGGTTTTTGGGGGAAAATTGCATTTGCTCACCGCAAAGCCTTCAAAACCGGCCATTTATGTGGGCAGGCCGAGCTGAAAGCGCTCCATCATCTCATTGGTCAGGCTGGAATGGTCGGGCTGAAGCTCAATGTCCTCCCGCCTGGTCCACACGGCCTGCTTCAGCTCGCTGTGATCCACGCGGAGCGTGTCGCTGCCATCCACATCACAGTAAAAGCCCATCAGAATGTCGTTGGAGGGGCCCCAGGGCTGGGACTTGTAATAGTGAATGTTTTTCACCCGCAGGCCGGCCTCCTCCATCACCTCCCGCGCCACGGTCTCCTCCAGGGTCTCCCCGATCTCGGTAAAGCCTGCGATCAGCGCATTGTGGTTGTAGCCCCGGTTGTACCGGGTGAGCAGGAGGCGATCCCCGTTCCGCACCCCCACGATCACCGCCGGCATGATGCGGGGATACACGGTGTTGCCACAGGCGGCGCAGCACATGGCCCGCTCTGTCTGAGAATGGGAGAGCGGCGCACCGCAGCGGCCGCAGAAGCGGGTATCCCGGTACCAGTCCGCCAGATGCTTGCCGGTCACTGCGGCGAACATCCGGTACTTTGGGGCAGGCTCCGCCTCCCGCAGGGCCTTCAGCTCCCGCAGCGCACAGCCGGGCAGATTTTCCACCGTGCCGGGGAAGAGAAAATACCGCTCCTCATCCACCGAAAACAGGTAGATCAGCGCTCCCTTTTGTTTTTCCTCCAGCGCCCCGACGGCGGGAAAATCCAGCTCCACCGCCGGGCATATCCACACAGAACGGCCGCTGAAGGCCAGCACCCGGTCCTCTTTCTCCGGCACCGCGGACGGATCATACTGATTCAACAGCCGGCGCGGCGCAATATCCTGAATCATCATCGACATTCCTCCAAGCCCTTTCGGGCAGGGACATGGTATCACGAAAAGCGCCGCCGGGCAAGCCGCAAAATCTTCTTTTCATCCGGACAAAGTTATGGTATACTGGAGAAAATATCGGAAAACCCAAACCCACATTGTGCCCATATTGTACCGGAAGGAGCAAAAGGAATATGAAGGTATTGTTTGTCGGCGGAACAGGTACCATCAGCATGGCCATCACCCGCCTGCTGGCCAGCCAGGGCCATGAGGTCTGGCTGCTGAACCGGGGACACCGCTCCGGCGAGCTGCCGGAGGGCGTGCACACCATCGTGGCGGACATCAACGACGAGCCGGCTGTGCGCTCCGCCCTGCAGGGGATGCGCTTTGATGTGGTGGGCGAGTTCATCGGCTTTGTTCCGGCCCAGGTGGAGCGGGATTACCGGCTGTTTGCCGGCATCACCGGTCAATACATCTATATCAGCTCCGCCTCCGCCTATCAGAAGCCGCTCTCCGATTATAAGATCACCGAGTCCACCCCGCTGGCCAATCCCTATTGGGAATACTCCCGCAACAAGATCGCCTGCGAGGAGTACCTGATGCGGATGTACCGGGAGAACGGCTTCCCGGTGACCATCGTGCGGCCCAGCCATACCTATGACGAGCGCTCGGTCCCGCTGGGCATCCACGGTGACAAGGGCTCCTGGCAGGTGATTGCCCGGATGCTGGCAGGCAAGCCGGTGCTGATCCAGGGGGACGGCACCTCCCTGTGGACCATGACCCACAATTCCGACTTTGCCAAGGGCTATGTGGGCCTGATGGGCAACCTTCACGCCATCGGCGAGTGCTACCAGATCACCAGCGACGAAAGCCTCACCTGGAACCAGATCTACCAGTGCATCGCGGACGCGCTGCAGGTGCCGCTGCGGGCGTATTATGTGCCCTCTGACTTTCTGGACGCGGTGGGCCCCTACGATTTCCGGGGCAGCCTCACCGGCGACAAATCCAACAGCGTGGTATTTGACAACGCCAAGCTGAAGCGGGCCGTTCCCGGCTTTACCGCCACGGTTCGCTTTGACCAGGGCGTGCGTATGGCCATCGACCATGTGATGCACACCCCTGAGCTGCAGCAGGAAGACCCGGAATTCGACGCCTGGTGCGACCGGGTGATCGCCGCGATGGAAAAGGCCAAGGCGGAGCTGACAGCCCATTGAGAAAGAAAAAGAAGGAATGGCCGGAATGAGCTTTTCCCTGTGGAGCCCGGAGAGCCTGCTGGTTTGCCTGGTGTTTTTCCTGGCGGGCATCATCGACGCGGTATGCGGCGGCGGCGGACTGATCACAATTCCCACCATGATGGCGGTGGGCCTGCCGACCGCCATGATCACCGGCACCAACCAGTGCGCCACCATCCTTGGAAGCGCCACGGCGGTGGCCCGCTTTGCCGGGAAAAAGAAGATCCGCTGGCTGCCCGCCATCGCGGCGATCCCCTTTGCCGTGCTGGGCGCATTCTTCGGCTCCCGGCTGAATATTCTGCTCTCCGAACGGTTCCTTCAGCTCATCATGCTGGCGGTGACCCCTGTCATGGCGGCGGTGATCCTGCTGAAGAAGGACTTTGGCCGTGAAAGCCGGCTGAGCACCCTGCCGCCCCTGCGGGTGTATGTCTCCTCCATGCTGATCGGCCTGGTGCTGGGGTGCTACCAGGGCTTTTACGGAGCGGGCGGCGGCACGCTGTTTCTGCTGGCGCTCACCTTCTTTTTGCGGATGGACATGCTGGAGGGAACGGCGGCAGCCAAGCTGATCGGCTTTTGCGCCAGCATCTCCGCCACGGTGACCTACGCCCTGTCCGGCCTGGTGATCTGGCCCCTGGCACTGGCCGCCAGCGTGTTCAACATTGCCGGCAGCTACCTGGGGGCCAGCCTGGCCATCAGAAAGGGCAGCCGCCTGATTCGCCCCATGCTGCTGGCGGTGCTGGCGCTGCTGATGCTCCGGGTGATCTCCAACATTCTTCAGAGCGGCAGCGTTTGATCCCGCATTGACAGATGAGCAGGCTGCCCTGATGATGGCCTGACCCAGGGCGCCGTAAAGGGTTAAAATTCCCGCATGACAAAACTCCCCGGAGCATTTGCTTCGGGGAGCGTTTTTTACCCGGAGATCAGGCCTCCAGCACGGTGATGGTGTACTCGCTGTCACCCTGCTGCAGCACATTGCCGCCGGCATCCACGATGGTCACCGTGGCGCCGGATGCGTCGGTGATGGTGCCGCTGTTCTCCAGGGTGGTCACGGTGGAATCGCCGGTCACGATCCAGGAGGAGGGGCTGTCGATCACCACATGGCACCAGCCGTCGCCGCCGTTGCCGGCGCAGCTCTCGTCATCCACGATGGCGCCGGTCAGCACGCTGCCCTCGGTCAGGTTCAGGGTGAGGGTAGAGATGGAATCCCACTGCACATCGCCGTTCATCTCCTGATCGATGGCGTTGAAGGTGCAGTCGGCGCCATTGGCCCCGCTGGTGCCCCAGCCACGCTGGTTCTGGTTGCCGGTGACCCGCAGGAAGAACTCACAGTCCTCCGAGGCGGTGATGGTCACATGGTTCAGGGTGAACACACTCTCGGTGTTGGTGTTGTAGAACAGACCGCCGTTGGTGGAGATCAGCTCGCCGCCGTTCATGGTAAAGGTGGAGCAGCCCACCTGGCTGTCGCCGGACATGCTCTGATACAGGATAACCGTCCAGGTCACCTCGTTCTGGCTGTTGTCCGCCATGGAGCCGGAAAGGACGCAGTCGTTCAGGGTCAGGGTATTCAGGCCCTCGATGCAGATGGCCTCAGAGCCGGTGGCGGTCAGCTCCGCGTCGCTCACGGTGATGTCCGCGGTGACATACACGGCGGGAGAACCGATGCCGCCCGAGGTATAGGAGCCGCCGTTCACCACCATGGTGCCGCCGCCCCGGTCGGAGCGGATAGCTGCGGAGCTCTCGCCCTGGGTGGTTACGGTCAGGTTATTGGCATACAGGGTGCCGCCGCCCGCCACATGGATGCCGCCGGAGGTGTTGGAGCCGGTGGCGATGGTGGAGTCGGACACAGTCACCACCGCATCGCCATAGGAGAACACGCCTGCGCCGCCCGCCGCGTCGGTGGTAATGTCGGCGTCGGAGATGGTCAGGGTGCCGCCGGTGGCCAGCACCGCCGCGCCCACGCCGTAAAAGCTGGAATTGTCGCCGCCGGTGGAGCCGGTTGAGGTGCGGTCCACGGTCACATCGGTAAGGGTCACATTGCCGCCGGTCACCAGCACCGCGTTCTCATCCGTGCCGGTAGAGGCAAAGGTGGCGTCCGCCACCTCGGCGTCTTCACTGTAGGTGTACACAGCGGTATATTCGCTGGGGGCGCCGCTCATGCCGCCGCCGGGCATCCCGCCACCCATATCACCGCCCATCCCGCCGGGCTGGCCGTCGGGCTTATCGGGCGGGGTCTGGCCGTCGCCCATGTTTCCGGGTGCCTGCCCGTCTCCCATGTCGCCGGGCGCTTCGCCGTCGGGCTTATCGGGAGGCGTCTGGCCGTCCTGCATGTCGCCGGCCTGGCCGCCCTCCGGCATTTCGGGCGGCGTCTGGCCGTCCTGCATGGTCTGCCCTTCCGGCATGGCCGGAGGTTCGCTGCTCTCCGCCATCGCGGGAATCGTGCCCTGCAGCAGCATGGCTGCCGCCAGGATACTGACCAGCTTCTTCGTATTTTTCATCTATACCACCTCATTGCTTTCTTTTTTGTCTGCCGGAGGGGATTTCCCTTCCGACAATCCAAGGATACCGCCCGGATTTTTCCCGGAAATGAAGCGAATGTGAAAAGCAGATGACAATTCCGGGCAGTTTGTGTGGATGAAAACAGCCTCCGCCGGAGCGGAGGCCGTGATGGTTTGGGATTTTACTGCTTGGCCAGCATGCCCAGCAGCCGCTGGGAGCGGGCCAGGAAGTCGGTCACCTGGGCAGCCTCCAGCGGGGCGGCGGCCATCCGGGCCAGGTCGTACACCTGGCGGCACAGCACGGGGGTCAGCTCGTCCTGAGGATCCCGGGCGGCGATGGCCTGCACGGTGGCGTTGCGGCGGTTCAGCACCAGGGAGTAGGTATCGGGCATGTCCTTCATACGGTACTGCTCCCGGAAGCGGCGGCTCATCTCGTCCTCCGTCACCATGGCGATCAGGTCCTCATCGGCCATGGCAGCCAGGGTCACGGTCAGGTCCTTGCGGTCCAGCGCGGTGCGGAACAGCTCCTGCAGGGCATTCTGGTCCAGGTCCTTGCCCTCCTCGCTCTCCTCGGTCAGGCCGGACACATCCGCGTCCACCCGGGCGAAGTGATTGCCGTTCTCCGGATCGCTGCCCTGGTACTCCATAAAGTTGAGGAAGGCCGCGTCGATCTCCGGGAAATCCATCACCGCCACATCGATGCCCCGGCGGGTGTACAGGGCCACAGAGCCGGCCTGGCGCTTGGCGTCGCTGGTGTAGTAGATCTTTTTGCCGGTCTTTTCGTCGTTGGCGTCCCGGTATTCCTTCAGGGTCACGCTGCGGCCGTCGGTGAGCTTGAACAGCAGCACATCCTTCACCGCGTCGTTGAACTTGCTGTCGGTGATGCAGCCATACTTCACAAACGGGCCGATGTCGTTCCAGTAGCCCTCATAGTCGCTGCGGGCGGTGTTGAACAGGCTCACCAGCTTGTCGGCCACCTTTTTGGTGATGTGGCTGCTGAGGCGCTTCACAAAGCCGTCGTTCTGCAGGTAGGAGCGGGACACATTCAGGGGGATGTCGGGACAGTCGATCACGCCCTTCAGCAGCAGCAGGAACTCAGGGATGATCTCCTTGATGTTGTCCGCCACAAACACCTGGCCGCTGAACAGCTTGATCTGGCCCTCCCGCACGCCGAAATCCTGCTTCAGCTTGGGGAAGTACAGAATGCCCTTAAGATGGAAGGGATAGTCCACATTCAGGTGGATCCAGAACAGCGGGTCTTCATAGTCGGAGAAGGTCTTGTGGTAGAACTCCTTGTACTCCTCATCGGTGCAGTCGCTGGGCTTGCGCAGCCACAGGGGACTGGTCTCGTTGATCTGCTGGGGCTTGGGCTCCTCCACAATCTTCTGCTTTTTCGGGGTGCCGTCCTCGTTGGTCTCGCCCTCCACATCCACCTCACGCTCGGTAGGCTTGGCGTTGGCGTCGAAGAGCATCACGGGAGAGGTCATGTACGCGCAGTAGCGGGTGAGCACCTCCCGCACCCGGTACAGCTCCAGGAACTCCTTCTCCTCCTCGGAGATGTGCAGGATGATGTCGGTGCCGTGGGCGGTGCGATGACCCCCGGAGATGGCGAAGCTCATGCCGTCCTCGCTCTGCCAGTGCACAGGCTCCGCGCCCTCCTGGCAGGACAGGGTCTCGATCTCCACATTCTCGCTGACCATGAACACGGAGTAGAAGCCCAGACCAAAGTGGCCGATGATGTCGCTCTTCTCCCCGTCCTTGTTGTCGGCAAACTGCTTCATGAACTCAGCAGCGCTGGAGAAGGCCACCTGGTTGATATAGCGCTTTACCTCGTCGGCGGTCATGCCGATGCCGGTATCGCTGATGCGCAGCTCCTTCTTCTCTTTGTCCACCGTCACGGTGACGGACATGGGCTCCTCGGTGCCGGCGTTCATCATCTTATACTTGGTGATGGCGTCGCAGCCGTTGCTGACCACCTCACGCAGGAAAATATCCTTATCCGAATACAGCCAGCGCTTGATAACAGGCATAATGTTTTCAGCGTCGATGGAAACACTGCCCTTTTCCATTTCAATTGCCATAAATCATTTCCTCCCGGAAGTTATTTCCACATTTTCGCCGGGCCATTCCGGCAGAGGGTATTGTAGCACGCTTTCGGGAGAATTTCAAGAGAAAATTAGCACTCATTCGACGAGAGTGCTAACAAAATTTTTGCATAGACTTTTTGGGTGGCATTCCAGGCCAATTTTTTCTGCAACGGTGTATTGTTGCGCAATTGCGGGAAGTGTTGCTTGACTTTGAGATGTGAAAAGTCATAGCATGGTGGTGATATTTGATGAAGAAGGCTGCGTACAACATTCTTCACCAACGGAGCATATGGTGGCTATGGGTATCCCAAATTCCAAAAACAAAAAATGAAATATCGGAGGGGAGAGCAATGAGGAAGCTCTGGAAGATTGTGACGACTGCGCTGCTTTGCATGACATTGACGGTAACGGCGGTGGCTGCGGATTTTTCAGTGGATGACTATACTTGGGACGAACTGAAAGAGATCAGAACCATGGTGGATGACCGGATTGCCGAGTACGAACATGAGTATGCGCTGGAGCACGGCAACCGTTCCATTGTGCTTGATGTGAGCGAAGTGACCGTCGGCGTAGGCCAGAAGGCAAAGGTGACTGCCACGGTCACGAAGCTGACGGACGATGCGCCGAAGAATACAAAACTGGCATGGACCAGTTCCGACCCCGCGGTGGCCAAGGCTGTTAACGGAGCCGTAACCGGTGTGGCACCTGGAACCGCGACAATCACCGTATCCGCCGTAGATGACAGCAACATCTCCGTCTCCTTTACCGTCACGGTAATCCAACAGGTGAAGAGTGTCAAGCTCACAGAGAAAAAACTCAGCTTGGACATGTATGACAGCGTACGGGTTGAAACAATCATCACGCCGGATAACGCTACTGATTCCACCTTGGTGTGGAGCTCCTCCGACGGGAACATTGCCACGGTGTCGGAGGATGGTACTATCACTGGCGTGTCCGAGGGTCAGTGCACCATCACCTGCACCACTGCGGACGGCAGCAATAAGTCAGCTTCCCTGAAGGTCACGGTCAATCGCGTGATGACGATTTACAGCATGGAAGGCCAACTGCTGGGCGGCAGTGCGAAGACCTCCTTCGTGGAGATCAAGCCTACGGATTTTAAAACATTGGATGAGTTGAAAGTGAAGGAAGGCTACATCAGCTACAGCCGCATGTTGAACAGCGGCTGCGTAGCGGTGACTATGAAGGCTACTGTGATCAACCGCAGTACTTCAGAATTCAGCATCTCCAATTTGAATGGCTACTTCGTAATCGACGGTTACCAGTATAAGTTGGATGTGTTTGCACCCCACGGCAGCCAGATTGCCCCGCAGCAGGATGTGGATGTGTTCATCTTCGCTGAGGTGCCTACGAAGATCGCCGCCGCCATGAAGAACTGCACGGTCGAATTCGGCTTCAACGAGGATTTCAAGTATTCCCGCAACTTTGACCAGGATGACTATCGCTTCCTGTACTTTGCGAAGGGCGGCATTCAGGAGTCCTTCTTTGAGGTTCCCTACATGGAAACTGAGGAAGATATCGCTGCAACGGAAGCCGAAGGTGCAATGACCTTCGCCAAGGGCACGAAGGTCACTCTGTTCAATCAGGAGGGCGTCAGTCTGACATTGGATGGCACCATTGAGGACAGCGGCATGATTTTCCTGGAACTGAACTGCGTGATTGAAAACAAGTCCTCTGTGCCTGTACGCATATCCTATACTGGCAGCGTGAACGGCTGGACGATTAACAATTGCTTGGTCGGCGGCAGCGCAGTAGTGCAGCCAGGCACAAAAGCGAAGTCGTATGTGTGGATCGACTATGATGATGCTGATATCGGCAAATATAAGGATCTGCAGAATGCGAACCTGACCTTCACGATTCAAAACGGAAGCACCGGTGAAACGGTTGCCACGGTCGAAAATGTTAGGCTGCTGTTCAAATAATCGGCAGAGTAGGCAATTTCCTTACCAGCACAGACAACATTATACCTGAATCCGTGAAACTCACTTCCGGATTCAGGAAAAAGCAAGTGAAAAGGAGAATGATTTATGAGGAATTGTTTTGTTCGCATTGTAGCTATCGCAATGGTGATTGTATCCATCCTGGTGCCCTGCACATCTGCTTTCGCCGACTTTACCAACATGGTGCCAAAGGGCACGACCATCAATAAAATGGACCCGAACTTGCTGTCTGTTTTCAAAGACGGCAGTATTGACACATCCTCCGTATACGGCAAGGCGGCCTACCTTGTGACTGCCATATTGGCTTACATGCAGGAGGTGGATGATGATTTTTCGGTAAATACCGGAAAGACGATGTTCTTTGGCACCAGCATGGAACGCCACGCCGGCGTATTCATGGGGGAAACGGGAAGCTATATCTGTGTTCTCTATGACACGGAAGCAGATACCGCCGCCTGGTATCTGATGGATACAACAAAGGCTTTGGAAGCTTCCAGCATTCTCGAGTCGGCCATGCCCAACAATGATTGTGTGGAAGTAAGTTCCAGCGCTTTCTCAAGCGTTGTGGACCAGCTTTTGGATAGCGTAAACTGATTTTGCGCGGGCAATAGCAATCATTCCTGCTTTGCTCATTTCAGCAATTGCATACTGGAGGAAATAGAAGGAGAAGGTGGCACAATGAAAAAGTTCATCGCATATTTGCTCAGCCTGTTGTTGATATGCACAGCATTAACCACAGCATCCGCCACAACAACCGTCGACCTTTCGCAAATTTCAGGGAATACTGATCTTTACGAAATTTCAGTCAATTCGGACTCTGAGGTTGCATTCGTCACCACAACTATTTCCGTTTCCAATCGATCCTTCACACACAAATTTGAAAATCCCAACTACTACAGTTGCCTGGAGTCGGATTTGCTAATCCACGATTATTTCGGTTCCTCTCCTTACGCCGTCATGCGGACTTGGATCAAATACGCTGCCACAGAGTACCTGTATCCTACTTCCGTGACCTTTACTATCGAGGACACAGACTATACTTTTTCCGGAATTGGGAATAAAAGCTGGTCTGAGGAAGATGGCTCTGGCGGAACAAGCGAGAAAATGCTCATTATCTACGGTGATACCACGGATTATTGGTCTTTCATAACCGCCATGGCAAATTGGGCAGAAGTTTTGCTCAACGATGATGACAGTGATGATTATGAGATTGCGATGACAATCCATGGAACCACAGATGTTGAGACAACATTGGGCTGGGGCCCTGCCTACGATTTCCTGTTTACAGTCCTTGGTATGGCAGACATCGGCGGTAAACTGGAAGATTCCGGCAGCAGCGCATCCACACTCAAGGTCACTGAGCATAAGTGAGGGAGTAGAATATGAAGAAGGCAATCGGCATTATTGGGATTATTCTGGCAATTGTATTCCTGTGCCTGGCAATCAACACCAGTATTCCAAAGAAGTACATCAGTTCCTATTCAATGACGGAGTATGTCGGCGGAGATGCTTATAACTTCATCATTGAGGCCTCTCTTCGTGGTGGTGAAATCGCTGGGGCGCAAATTACCAAGGCAATCTACTTTGCTGTCTCCGCCATTCTACTCATGCTATCGTTGCCTTGCTTTGTCGGGAATGCCGGCCAAACGCCTGATGTTCGTTCTGAGCTCAAGCAAATATCAGAGTGGCTGAAATCCATCAAGACATCGCATGACGGAAAGGAAATCGAGACAGTTCAAGTACCCGAGAATGAGGAACAGTCGGAAATCTGAGCGAGTATCATCGGATATACATACCAAAGATATTGAGCAGGAGGAAACTGTAATGAAAAAGTGGATTGCCTTTGGTCTCTCGGCATTCATGGTCCTTATGTGCGTCTGTGCTTCTGCGGATGCTTTTGTGGACGATGGATATTATGCGGCATTCTGCGGAATCCTGGATTCCAACCTGGGGGATAACAATCCCGTTTACTCCTACGATGAAAGCACAAAGGTGATGACTGTAATTCTGTCTGCAAACCTCGGTGGTGTTGACCCGCTGCTTAACGGTACTGTGGATTCGTCTGTTTGGCAATCCATTCTGGATGGCCAAAATGACACATCCGAGATTATCCACTCCGGAATGGCGGATATTGGCATTGATGTGACCTGCGTTATAACGATGGTGGAAGTCTCCGGAGACACGCCAATTGTGATGCTGGTCTCCTGCAACGGATACACAGCCTATGACATTGCCAAGCATTGAGCCAAGAAGTGTGGCTGCGACAATCCGGCCTCTGCAAAGGAATTCTGCCAGGGCTGCGGGGAAAGGCGCGAGTAATCGTCAACCCTGCCTGAATCCCTCAGAGAACAAAATCACCCCCGAAGCAAACCGCTTCGGGGGCGTATTGGTTATTCCGGAGAAATTATCCCAGCAGCTTCTCGCTGGCGGCGCGCAGGTCGGCGTTCAGCTTCTCGGCGGTGGCCTTGTCAGCGGCGTTGGTGTTGACATACAGCTTGATCTTGGGCTCGGTGCCGGAGGGACGGACGCACACCCAGTTGCCGCCTTCCAGCTCAAAGTAGAGCACATCGGAAGCGGGCAGGCCGGTGGGCTCGGTCACACCGTTGGCGGTGCGGGTGCCCTTCTTGTAGTCGCGCACGGCGGTTACCTACAGGCCGCAGATCTCCGCCGGGGGATTCTCCCGCAGACCGGCCAGGATCTCCTTCATCCGGCCCAGGCCTTCCTTGCCGGGCAGGGTGACGGAAACGACCTTCTCCACATAATAGCCGTACTTGGCAAAGATCTCCTGCACCAGGTCGTACATGGTAATGCCCTTGGCCTGGCAATCGGCGGCCACCTCAGCCACCAGCAGGGAGGCGTTCACGCCGTCCTTGTCGCGCACAAAGGTGGAGGACAGGAAGCCGTAGCTCTCCTCAAAGCCAAAGAGGAAGGTGTTGCTGCCGGTATCCTGGAACTGCTGGATCTTCTCGCCGATAAACTTGAAGCCCGTCAGGGTCTCAAACATCTGCACGCCGAAGGACTCAGCGATCTTGTTGGCCAGGGA
>R03__coassemble_596_pt1 | contig 19805 bp, 20 predicted proteins | sample R03__metabat2_high_PE_065 | metagenome-assembled genome bin R03 | reverse complement strand
AACGGGGCAGGCCGCTTCCGGCCTGCCCCTGGGAATTCAGCTGTGGTATACATGCAGGAACTGCTTCATAAAGTCCAGCCAGTCGGTGGAAACCGTGGCGCCGCTGGCGTAGGGATACCAGGCGATGAACATAACCAGGCACACCACCAGGTACACCGCCAGCACCGCCCTGCCCACCCTGGGGAAGCGATCCTGCAGCTTGTTCAGCATCAGGCAGGAGGCCAGCACCAGGAAGGGCACAGAAGCAAAGTAGTGATAGATGTAGGTACCTCTGGGCACCAGCACCCAGGGCAGGAACTGGGCCAGCAGGCCGATCAGCACAAAGGCCAGGCTCACATCCCAGTCGATGGCATAGGGGTGCAGGGGGCTTTCCGAGCCATTCAGCCAGTACACATGGCGTTTGGCCCAGAAGAAGGCCGCCAGCAGCATGCACACCTCGCCCACATACCACACCGCCGGATTGCCAAAGCAGAAGATGGCAAAGCTGCTGCCCTCCTTGACGAAATAGGCCATGGCGTAGTACATGGGCCGGCCGATCACGGGCCACTCATACCAGGGAGAGTAGAAGGGATGGTCCATGCCCAGGCCGGGAGTGGAGTGGTAGCTGTACATGCTCTGCTGCGCCCGGATCACCATGTCGATAAAGTCGGAAAGGCTCTGGGGCTTGGCATAGGCGAAGTAGGGAATGTAGGACAGCAGATAGATCGCCACCGGCACCGCCACAAAGAACAGCACGCACCAGCCGCAGAGGGTCCACAGCCTCTTCATTGTGTTCTGGCTGCGGGCCATCAGCATGCTCCGCTCCTCCGGGGACAGGGGATCCGGGGCTTTTTTCTGCCTGAGCATGGCATTGCCGACTTCCGTCAGGCGGGCCTTTGCCTCCCGGGCCAGCCACAGATGCCGCCCGCAGGTCCAGAAGAAGAGCAGGGCCAGACCCACACCCGCATACAGGCCGATCCATTTGCTGGCAATGGCGCAGCCCGCAAAGAAGCCGGAAAGCGCCAGGTCTGGCAGCAGCTTTTTGGCAGGCACCAGCGTGATGTCATGCTGCATAAAGCGCACCATAAACAGATAGCTGGCCAGGATAAAGAACACCGGGAAGGAATCGACGGTGGCGATGCGGGTCTGTGTGTAGTGCATGCAGTCCAGCGCCAGAATGGCCATGGCGGCAAAGGCAATGCCCGTCTTTTTGGTGAGCTGCTTGCCGAGCAGATACATCACCGGCAGCATCAGCACGCCCATCAGGCAGCCGGCGAAGCGCCAGCCGAAGGGGGTCATGCCGAAGATGCCCACAAACCAGCTCATGATGACCTTGCCCAGCGGCGGGTGGGTGGTCTCATAGGGAACGGTTCCGTGCAGGTGCTCATAGGCCGTGCGGGCATGGTAGATCTCGTCAAAGTAGGTGCCGGTATACCAGCCGGGCTCCAGCCCGCCATCCAGCACATCCTGCTCGTCAATCAGGCTGTTGGGATCGGAGAGCAGGGAGGAATCCGTGTTCTCCCCCGTGCGCTCCACAATGCTGAGGCCGGTAATGCGCTCGCCGGAGGTGGGCACCGGCACCTCATCGCTGTTGAGGTAGGTGGTGGATTCCCGGAAGATGAGCTCCTCCAGCACCAGGTTGATCTGGTTGCCGGTTACCCGCACATAGCGGCCGCTGAGCAGCTGCACCCCGGCATACTGGTTGGAGCTGGAATAGTAACGGCTCTCCGGCTCGCCCATCTCATCATAGGTCACGGTGCAGGGCATCAGGTATTTCCACTGATAGCAGCTGCCCTGGGCCATCTCCGCCCAGTAGGGCTACGACCAGGTCTCGCCGTCATCGCTGGTCTCCACATAGAAATCCGCATAGCTGACACCGCAGTAGTACAGCATGCTGAAGTCCTCGTAATACCGGCCCAGATCAATGGTGACCGACTCCTCCGGCGTGGTGGTGGTCCAGGCAGACTGGGGCGCCTTGGTGCTGCCCAGGTTCCAGAAGGCAACCAGGGCATAGATCGCCGTGCCGGCCAGGATCAGAACGGTATCCAGCTTTTTCCAATGGAGAGAGGGATCGGTATGGAAGGTATCCAGCCGCCTGGGCTGCGCCTCAAACCGGCGCAGGGGAAGACGCTTCTCCGCGTGCTCCTGCTCCGCCTCCTGCCGCTGCAGATAGAAGGCGTCCATGGCGCACCACAGGCCCAGCGGCACAGCAAGCAGATTCAGCCCGGAAAGGATCATGTTGAGGACATAGGTATCGTTGTTCAGGTGGCCCATGCTGGAGCCCAGCCGCACCGAGTTGTCCAGCACGATGCCCTCGTTGACAAGCATGGTGGCGGTGGTGAGCAGCAGCAGGAGCAGAACCTTGCTGTCCCGCTTTACCGCGTAGGCCATCAGGAAGAAGGCAACGGCCGGGAACAGGTAGCGCTCGTGCATCTTGATGCCCAGCACATACAGCAGCAGGAAGAGCAGCCCGCCCGCCAGCGGCAGCAGCTCCATTTTGCCTGCCCGCAGGAACATGGGCAGCACCATGGCGAAGGCCAGCGCCATGGCGCCATAGCCCATCACCGCCCAGCTGCTGCCGGAGATGGCGCAGATGAGGAAGAACACCGTAAAGGCCACCATCAGGACAGGCTCCAGCCAGAAGGCCTTTCTCCCGCACCTGCGGAGGGTGACAAAGCACCAGGCGCCCCAGCCCGCCGAGATCACCGCCAGGATTGCGCATACGCCCCAGGCGGCGGTATTTTCAATGGCGCTCCAGTTGGCGCCAAAGAGGTAATACAGGTTGGCGGTATTCACCGTGGCGTAGGCGTAGGAGGACAGAGTGCCGGCATACAGGTTGATGAGCCAGCCGGATTCCTGCTCCCCCTGGAAGGGCAACACCACCAGCAGGGCCAGCACCACCGCGACGCCTGTGCCGATCAGCATGGGCTTGCGGTCTTCCTTGTGGCGGAGCCAGTCCATCACAATGGCGGCCAGGCCCAGGAAGCCCAGCATCAGGGCCTGGGGTTTGACCAGCACCGCCAGCATGTACACAGGCATCAGTGCGATCCACTTGCGGCGGATGGCCAGCAGGGCCACCAGCATCAGCAGCAGCGCCAGCACCGAGTCCACCTGGCCCCAGGCCGCACTGTTGAGCACCAGCACCGGGTTGAACACCGCCAGCAGGCCCAGCACGCCGGCCTGATTCCGGTTCAGCTTTTGCCCGCGGGCAAAGGCATACAGCACGCAGGCGATGCCCAGGTCACACAGCATGGGGAACAGCTTGATGATGTTCTCCGCCCGCAGCAGCTATGGCGTGGTGCCGAAAATGCTCTGGATGGCATTGGAAATGAGCCGGTTCAGGCCCATGATATACACATATCCCGGGGGATAATCGCAGAAGGAGGTGGCGGAGTAAAAGCCGCCCGCACCGCTGGAGACCATGGTGCTGCCCCAGGACAGGAAGCAGTTGATGTCCACCTGGTAGCCCGTCACCCGGCAGGCCACCCACCAGCGCAGCACAAAGGCCAGCACCAGTCCCACCACAAAGAAGGCCGGAACCTTTTCCCGTGCGGGGCGCTGCAGCTCCCGCTTGCCCAGCCGCAGCCAGTTCATCAGCCCCACACCCGCCAGGGCGTAGAGCACCGACAGCACGATCAACCAGGGCCAGAAGGGAGAGGCAGTCTCCTCCTCCGTATCCTCCTCCTCACTGTCGGAGGAATCGGAGTAGGAATAGGTAAACCACAGCTGGGCCACCTGGTCGCCGGGAACGCTGTCCACCTTGACCAGCTCCAGCTGATCGAACTGGGCCTTGCCCACGCTCTCGCCGCTGTAGCCGCCCACCCGGACATATACGGTAATCTCCCGCTGGTCCTCGCCGGTCTCGCCGTACATCTCCACATACTGCCAGCCGTCGGCGGTGTCAAAGCAGCCTGCCGTGTAGGCGTACACCCCGGAAACGGAGAGGTTGGCGCCCCAGCCGCTGTCCTGGATCCCGCTGGCCTTGATCCAGCCGGAGAGTCGGTAGAGGGATTCCGGCTCCACCTTGACCGTCTGCGCGAAGCGGGCATCATTGCTGCCCACATTGTTGACCACCGCACTGTAGCTGCCGGAGTACGCATCCTCGCTGATGCTGTAGTAGGTATACCCCTCCTGGCTGAACCAGGCCTCGGTATACCAGCCGGCAGGCAGGCCGTCGGAGGTAAGCTGCTCAAAATCGGCGTTCGTCAGCAGGTTCGTCCCGTCCTCCGCCAACGCAAAGCCGCACAGAAGCACCGGCAGCAGAACCAGCAGCGACAAAATCAGTTTCCGCAATCGCTCCACCTCGTTTCCACAGGATCTTAAAATATTTCTTTCAGTTTGCCATAAAGGCGTTCGGCACATGCAGCACCCCGTCGGCGGTGATTTCGATCACATCAAAGCGCATCGGCGCACCGGTCTGCTGATGGCTCACCAGATAATGCATGGCGGCATGGGCCATCCGGCGGCGCTTGGCGGGAGTGACCGCCAGCAGGCCGGCGCCCGCCCGCTGCCCGGGCCGCAGCTTGACCTATACAAAAACCAAAAAGTCTCCGTCCCGCATGATCAGGTCGATCTCGCCGTCCAGCGCCCGGTAACGGCGCTCCAGGCATGTCATGCCCCGTTGCTGCGTCAGCCAGCGCTCCGCCTGGGCCTCCCCACTGAGGCCGCTCTCGTACTGCCTCATGGCCAGAAATGCCCGATAAAGCTCCGGCGGTGCTCCGGGCAGGGGCCCAGCTCCCGCAGGGCCGCGATATGCTCCGCCGTGCCATAGCCCTTGTTGCGGGCAAAGCCATAGGCGGGGTAGCGCTCGTCCAGCTCCCGCAGCTGACGGTCCCGGGTCACTTTTGCGATAATGGAGGCCGCCGCGATGGAATAGCTGGTGGCGTCTCCCCGGATGATGGGCACCTCCTGCCCGGCCAGCCCCAGCTCCTTCACCGCGTCGATGAGGAAGACCTGGGCCGGCACCTGGGCCGCTGCCCGCCGCATGGCATTCTTTGTGGCCTGCAGGATGTTGATCTCGTCAATCTCCTCCGGCCCGGCCATGCCCACACCCACATACAGGGCAGTGGCCATGATCTCATCGTAGAGCAGCTCCCGCCGCTTTTCGCTGAGCTTTTTGGAATCATCCACCCACATCAGCAGTGGCTCCGGCGGCATCACCACGCAGGCGGTGACCACATTGCCCACCAGGGGGCCACGGCCTGCCTCATCCATGCCTGCCACCGCCAGCCCGGCGGAGCGCCAGGGGGCCTCATAGGCCAGCAGACTCCGGGCATGGGCCTCCCGTTCAGTTTTCGTCATGCGCTGCCTCCCCGTTCGCTCCGGGAATGGTGAGCCGCTTCGCCCTGGGCGGCAGCTCCAGGGTGATCCGCCCGCACTTGCCGGCACGGAATTCGTCCAGCACCACGCCGCAGCAGCGGTCGTAATCACACACGCCGCCCTTCATCAAAAAGCCGCGACCCCGGCACACTGCCTCCAGCAAAGCCTCGCCCCGCAGCTCCGGGTCGGAAATGCGATACCGCTCACAGGCGGAGGCGGGAGATACCTTCATCAGGTCCTGCAAAAGATGAATGGTGAGCATGGGCAGGTCCACCACATCATCCTTCACCGAGCCGATGTAGCACAGGCGGCGGGCGGCGATCTGGTCGTCCAGGCGGGGCCACAGCAGGCCGGGCGTATCCAGCAGCTGCAGGTAAGGCCCGATGTTCACCCACTGGTTGGAGCGGGTCACGCCGGGCTTGTCACCGGTTTTGGCGATATTGCCGCCATGGAGCTTGTTGGTAAAGGTGCTCTTGCCCACATTCGGCACCCCTACGATCATGGCCCGAACCACCTTGTGCACACCCTTGGCCTACGCCCGGCGGACCGCCTCCTGGGCAGCCCGGTCAATCACCTTCAGGGCGTCGGCCGCCTTGCCGCCGGCGGCGTTGAAGGGCGCCGCGTCGATGCCCTGGGCGTGGAAGTAATTCAGCCAGTCCGTGGTCACCTTTGGGTCCGCCAGGTCGGACTTGTTGAGCAGGAGCACCCGCTTTTTATTGCCAATCAGCTTGTCCAGGTCCGGATTACGGCTGGAATAGGGCAGCCGGGCGTCGCACAGCTCCACCACCACATCCACACGGCTCAGCTGATCCATCAGCAGGCGGCGGGATTTCGCCATATGTCCGGGATACCAGTTGATCTCCATGTTTCACCTCATATTTTACGCGCCGAAAAGCTTAAGAATGGGCTGGATCAGATCGACGGGGTACTTCTGCGCACAGCCCATCACCAGCTCCAGGATATACAGCACCACCAGATGGGCGGGATACACCCCGTATCCGAACCATTTGGGCAGGCGGATCCGCTTCACATCCGGCGTGCGGACCAGCATCAGCGGCAGGCTCAGCAGCATCAGCCCCTGCAGCCGCAGGAAGGAGGGCAGGATCGCCCCGATGCCCGGCAGCTTGAACACCTCCGAAAAGCTCACACCAAAGAGGGAGTTGACGGTCGAGCTGGTGCTGCCCCAAAAGAGGCTCATGGCGATCATCACCGCCGCGATGGCTGTGCGGCTTCCCCGGGCCATATACAGCAGGATCATCAGCAGCACGCCCCGCCAGCCATAATCCGTACCCGTCCAGGCGGCCAGGCACATGGCCAGCACCGGCATCCACACCTGGCTCCCCCACCGGCTCTCCCGCATCCCCCACAGGGCCAGGAGTCCCAGCACCAGGGTGAGAAACACGCAGGGCTCCGTCCAGGTGTGGTTGAGCGCCAGCATATTGATGGGCTGGGAGACCAGGCCCACCAGCAGTACCCGCAGAATGTATTTGGGCGGGTGCTTTGTATAGCACATGCCCACCACCGCACACCAGCAGTAGAGGGGAAAGGCCAGCCGCCCCAGTACCCGCATTTCGGTCATGTTGCCGCAGAGCATCTTTCCCGCATGATCCACCATCATAAAGACCAGCGCAATCAGCTTGAGAGAGCCTGTATCCGTGTTGCCCGCAATGGATTTCCTGTCCATCCCTTTCACCTCCGCAAAGGCCCATATAGTATACCACAAGAAAAGCCGGGATGCAAAGAAATTGCAGCCCGGCTTCGTGGATTTTGCAAATTTTACTTTTTCCTGCGCTTGCGGTCCGCCAGCACCTCTTTCTTCCAGGCGCTGCGAGGGCAGGCAATGTCATCGCTGCGCATGACACGCTGGGCTTCGCACACCGCGGCGAACTGCGCATTGACCCCTTCCGCGTCGGAGATGGCGTCCACCGCCCTGTCCTCCTCAATACCCATGCTGCCGGCCACCTCCGCAGCGTCGATGTTCGCGCCGAGGAAGAGGAAATCCCAGCCGTCTGCCTTCCTGTGCTCCTCAATCATCTGCCGGATCTGGTACAGGCTGAACCTGCGGCTGGCATTTTCCATGCCGTCAGTCATGATGACGAACTGCACATGCCCGGCCCGGTATTCCTCCGTCAGGCTCGCCTGCACGGATTCGATCTTGCGGATGCCCATGCCGATGGCGTCCAGCATGGCCGTCATGCCTCCGGGCCGGTAGTCCTTTTCCGTCATGGAGCGGACCGCCTCCACGGGAATGCGGTCGTGGAGCAGCTCCGACGAGGAGTCAAAAAGGATGGTGGTCACATTGGCCTGGCCGGGCATCTGCCTGTTTTCCTCCAGCACCCGGTTAAAGCCGCCGATGGTATCGGCCTCCAGGCCGTGCATGGAGCCGGAACGGTCCAGGATAAAGATCAATTCAGTCAGCTGCTTGTTACTCATGGGATGTACCTCCTTCATTTGATGGCTCCATTGTAGCATCGGGAGGAAAGACAAAGGTCGCCTGCCGGGCGACATTTTTGCCGTTCTTCATAGCTTTTTGCGCCGGATTATGGTACAATCTTCCCGATTCTCAAGTCATTCCGTGCCGGAGGCGTACCATGCCAGATTTGGAAAGCTATCTTACCACCATTCAGCCCGACCTGGACAATATTGTCCGGCTTTTCGGCTTTTCCGAAGCCAGCGGCTGCATCTGCCGGCTTTCGCTGGAGAACGGCAGGCTTTTCTGCGCCGTCCGCTGGCGGGACCGGGACGCGCAGCTTTCTGTCCCCTGGCCGAATGATTCCGCCGATGAGCGGCTGACAGAGCTGCACCGCAAGCGCGCAGCCCGCCGCCTGTGCCGCCAGACCCTTTACCGGCTCTGCCGGGAGCTGACCGGCATCCATCCGCCCTGGGGCAGCCTGACCGGTGTGCGCCCCACCCACCTTCTGTACGAGGCGCTCGGCGAGGACTGCACCCTTTCAGAGGCGGAGCAGCAGGTGATCCGCAGATTCGATGTTACCCCGGAAAAGGCCTCCCTGCTGGCAGAAACCGTCCGGACCCAGCGGCTCCTCCCCCCGCCGGAGGACAGCGCCATGGATGTATACATTGGCATCCCCTTCTGCACCACCCGCTGCACCTATTGCTCCTTCTCCTCCGGCGAGCTGGGAAAGGGCAAGCTGGTGGAGCCCTATCTGCAGGCACTCTTCCACGAGATGGAGGCCTGCTCGGAGCTGCTCCGTGCCTCCGGGCATCGGCTGCGGGCCGTGTATGTGGGCGGAGGGACCCCCACCTCCCTGAACGAGGACCAGTTTGACAGATTTCTGCACAAGATGATGTCCGCCTTTCCCGATGCCGTGGAGTACACCGTGGAGGCCGGCCGGCCGGACACCATCACCCGTCGCAAGCTGGAGACCATCCGGGACCTTGGGGTGACCCGCATCAGCATCAATCCCCAGACTATGAACGACCGCACCCTGCGGGTCATCGGGCGAAACCATACCGCTGCCATGGTGGAAGAGGCTTACGCCCTGGCCCGGGAGGTGGGCATCGGCCACATCAACATGGATGTGATTGCCGGTCTCCCCGGCGAGACGGTTCCGGACTTTACCCACACCATGGACGCCGCACTCCGGCTGCACCCGGAGAGCCTGACGGTCCACACGCTGGCCATCAAGCGCTCCAGCAGGCTCCACCTGGAGAGCTACCCGCTGCCGGAGGGGGATGAGGTTTCCCGCATGGTGGACCTTGGCCGGCAAACCGCTCATCAGCTGGGACTCACGGCCTATTATCTCTACCGCCAAAAACAGATGGCCGGCAACCTGGAAAATGTGGGGTACGCACTGCTGGGCCATGCCTGCCTCTACAATGTGGACATTATGGAAGAAAACAGCCACATCCTCGCCCTCGGGGCGGGGGGCATTTCCAAACGGATTTTCCCGGAAGAAGGCCACATCGGCCGGGAACCCAATGTCTCCAACATTGAGCAGTACATTGCCAGGATCGATGAGATGATTGCCAGAAAACGGCGCCTCTGGGAGCCGGAGCCATAAGCACTTTCTCGCTTTCCCATTGCGGAAAGCGTTTTTTGTTGCGATTTTGTAATTATTTCATGACAAAATTGCTTAAATCTCTTTACGAAATTGATTAAATGTGGTAATATAGTGGCAGTGCAATGCCATATTTCACCCTGAAAAGGAGAAAAATGTGATGCAAAACAGTCGATTTCATTCCCGCCGTGGGACAAGGTCCCCGGTGGATGACACCAAAAAGCTGGCGATCCTGGTAAAGAATACCCTGTTGGTCCTGTTGCTGGTTGCGCTGGTCGTTTCCCTGGTGCTGGGGATTCCCGCCATGCGCTACCGTTCCGGCGCGAAAGCCAACTTTGTGGAGCGGATGGTGGTAGAGTGCGGTGACGCCCAGTATTATCTCGGCAAGCTGTCCAATACCGGCGGTTCCTCCACCTACGCGCAGCTGGCAAAGTCCGAGAGCTTCTCTGGCTGCACCTTGCGGGTATATACAGGCTTCTGAAAGGGTTTGCCGGTGCTTTTCATGTATCCTCCGGTATCATACGTATATCGTTATATAAGTGCCGTGCTGAGCACATCGTTGATCTGCCCAGCCGCAACGATCCTGAAGGTGGAAAGGACCTGAGCAGGGATCTATTCCAGATCCTTTTTGTTCTCCATGGGAATTACCAGCGTGTGGATACCCGCACGGAAGGCAGCCAGGCTTTTTTCCTTCAGGCCGCCGATAGGAAGTACACGGCCCCTCAGCGTCATTTCGCCGGTCATGGCCACATCCTGCCGCACCGGCCGATTGCTGAGCGCAGAGACCAGCGCAGTGGTCATCGTCACACCGGCGGAGGGACCATCCTTGGGCACCGCTCCCTCCGGAACATGGATATGAATGTCCTTCTCCTTGTGGAAGTCCGGGCTGATGCCGAGCTCCTCCGCGTGTGCCCGTACCCAGGTATAGGCGGCTTCGGCGCTCTCCTTCATCACGCTGCCAAGCTGTCCTGTCAGCTGGAGAGTTCCCTTTCCGGGCATAACAGCGCACTCTACCTCCAGCATTTCACCGCCCACACTGGTCCATGCGAGGCCGTTTACAACGCCTATACGCGGCTCCTTCTCCGGCTGCTCCCGTGTATACCGGGCGGCGCCCAGGTATTCCTTCAGCAGCCTGGAGGTGACATGAATCTTCTTCTCCCCTTTTTCCAGCATTACTACTGCGCTCTTGCGCATCACGGTGCCGATGGTGCGCTCCAGGGTGCGGACGCCGGCCTCACGGGTGTAACCCTCAATCAGTTCCCGCAGTACCTTGTCCGGCACGGTAACGCTCTTGGCAGGCAGGCCATGTGCGGCGATCTGCTTCGGCACCAGGTGGCGGATAGCAATCTGTAGCTTTTCCTCTTCGGTATAAGAGGGAACCTCGATGACCTCCATCCGGTCCAGCAGCGGGCTGGGGATGCCGTCCACGGTGTTGGCCGTGGTGATAAACATGACCCGGCTCAGGTCAAAGGGCAGTTCCAGGTAATGGTCGCGGAAGTCATGGTTCTGCTCCGCATCCAGCACCTCCAGCAGCGCGCTGGCAGGATCGCCCCGCATGTCGCTGGTCATTTTGTCAATCTCATCAAACAGGAACACTGGGTTGGCGGTTCCCGCCTGCTTGATGCCTGAGATGATCCGCCCGGGAATAGCACCCACATAGGTCCTGCGGTGGCCGCGGATCTCTGCTTCATCCCGCACGCCGCCGAGAGACACCTGCACAAATTTTCTGCCCACCGCCTGCGCGATGGCCCGCACAATGGAGGTCTTGCCCACGCCGGGCGGGCCAACAAAGCACAGGATCGGACCGCGCATGTCCTGCTTCATCTGCAGGACGGCCAGATACTCGACAATCCGCTCCTTTACCTTGTCCAGGCCATAGTGCCCTTCTTCCAGCACTTTTCTGGCAGAAGCCAGGTCCAGATTGTCCTCGGTGAGCTTGCCCCATGGCAGGTCGAGGATCCATTCGATATAGGTACGACTTACGCCGATGTCAGGTGAGCCGGGCGGCATTTTGGAAAGTCGGTCCAGTTCCTTTTCGCAGCGGCTGCGGGCCTCCTCATTCAGCGGCAGGCTTTCCATGCGCTCGCGGAGCTCGTCTGTCTCGGCGCTGTCCGTGTCGCCCAGCTCCACTTGCGCTGCCTTGATTTGCTCCCGGAGATAATATTCCCGCTGATTTTTCTCAATTTGCTGGCTGATCCGCTCCTGAAGCTTCTTTTCCAGCTCAGCCAACTGAGATTCCTTCTCCAGTTCAACGCTCAGCTTTTCCAGCCGGTCCCGTACGGAAACGGCATTCAGGATTTCCTGGCGCTCGCTCTGCTTCAGCAGCACGCAGGAGGCCATCCCATCGGCAAACTCGCTGACATTCTCCGCGGAGAGAAGCGCATCTGCCGCTTCCGGAGTGATCCGGTCGCTGGCCTCGGAGAATTTTTTAAAGGCGTCTCTGGCAACCCGGAGCATTGCCTGACTCTCATCATCCTGGGCCAGCGGAATGTCCTTGAGCGGCTTGATTTTTGCCATCAGGCAGGGCTCGGTCTGGACTGTTTCGGAAACAGACGCACGCTGGACGCCCTCCACCAAAACGCGCATCACATTGTCGGGCAAATTCATGACCTGCCGGACCTCTGCGATGGTACCGATTGCCTACAGGCCTTCCGGGCCGGGATCCTCCACCTGTTCATCCAGCTGTGCCGAAACATAAACCCGGCCATCCGCCTGCATGGCGGCGTCCAGTGCCGCAACGGATTTTTCTCTGCCTACATCAAAGCTCAGCGTCATATGCGGGAAGAGCATCAGGCCCCGCAGCGCGATGACGGGCAGAATCATCTCTTTTTTCTTATGTGGTGGCATACCATCCTCCTGAATATCTTCGGAAAAACCGACAGCGTATAGTATACCGCGCTTTCCCCACTTTTGCAAGAGGAAGGCGGCACGGAAAGATTTTTACGGAACAGTGGAAAAATCCGGCGAAATGCGGTAGAATGAAGAAGCATCAGCGCAGGTACATGCTGTCCAGCAGTGCGATGCCGGCTTTGGTGCGGAAGACCTTTTCCCGCATGGCCTGAATGGCAGCGGCGGAGGCATGGGATTCATCTGCGTTGACGAGAAAATCCGCCTCCAGCAGGATCTGATAGTCCAACCCGTCTACACCTTCGTAGGTGTGGTGATGGCTGACCAGATAAACAATCCGGCGCAGCATAGCCTCCGGCAACTCGCCGGCACGAAAAAAGCCGGCAAGGATGGCAGGGCTTTCCAGTTCCTGGTATTTGCCGTTGGCATTCCCATATTTTTCCCGGCAAACCGGGCAGGCAATATCGTGAACCAGCGCGGCGGCCTCCAGCGTTTCCTGCGTCGTTTTGTCCAGATGCTCCAGCTCTCCGATGGTTTTCGCGTAGGCGTAAACCTTCAGGGAATGGCAGATGTCATGCTGGCTGCCCGCGTAAAAATCAATCATTCTTTGTGCAATTTCCGCAATTGTCATGGAACAGAAACCCCCGCTTCATACAGAATTCATCGGAATTGTTTATCATATCACACGGATCAGCCGGGTCGCGCAGAGATGAGTGCGACGCCGGCAAAGGAGGATACGCCATGTTTACCATTCTGGTGGCCGAGGACGACCTTCCGCTGCAAAAAATGATGTGCGCTTTTCTGGGAATGAATGGCTTTCGGACTGTGGCGGCTGCCAACGGCGAGGAAGCGCTTTCCGCGACAGACCGGATTCTCCCCGACCTGGTGCTGGCGGATATTATGATGCCGGTCATGGACGGCTGGGAGCTGACCCGCGAGCTTCGGGACCTGTACCCCCTGATGCCCATCATTCTGGTGACCGCCCGCGATACCCTGGAGGACAAGCGGATCGGCTTCTCCTGCGGTGCAGATGATTATCTCACCAAGCCTGTCGATCTGGATGAGATGCTGCTGCACATCAATGCCCTCCTCCGCCGCTCCGCTGCAATGACCAGCCACAGGCTGACGGTGGGCGAAACCGTGCTCGACTATGATTCGCTCACCGTTACAAGAGGCGATACCGTGCTGACGCTTCCCAAGAAGGAATTCTATCTGCTGTTCAAGCGTCTGTCAAGCCCACGGCAGATTTTTACCCGTCGGCAGTTGATGGATGAGATTTGGGGCATGGACGCCCAGAGCGATGAGCGCACGGTGGATGTGCATGTGAAGCGTCTGCGGGAAAAGTGTGAGGTTTTCCCGGATTTTACCATCCAGACGGTGCGCGGACTGGGCTATAAGGCGGAGAAGAGCCATGGGTAAGCTGCGACCTCCTAAAAAACCGATTTCCTTCCGGCGGCACATGCTGACCATGCTGCTGATCTCCGCGCTGATAGCCACGGCCATTTCTCTGCTGTTTTCCTATGTGATCAGTAAACAGAATGTGCAAAGTGAGCTGGCGGAGGACGAGCGGGCGGCCGCGGTGACCATCCTGTCCCTGAGCTCCTCCACCAGTCTTGAAACAGACCGGATTCTCGAGATTGCCGCCACGGATACCCTCAGCATCGAAAAGGCGGATACTGTCCCGGAGGAGGTTTCTTCCGGACTGGCGCGGGATTCGTTTGTTCAGCTCACCTCAGCCAGAAGAGAGCTACCGAGAACCTGGGTTCAGGTGGACGATACGGTTTATTTGATTGCCCCGGTCGGCGGGTACCAAATCTTCTGGATTGCTTTTTTGCGGATTTTCTTCGCGGCAACGTCGTTCCTTGCGGTTTTTCTGCTGATGTCCACGCTGGCCTCCTGGCGCATGTCCAGACCGATTACCAGACTGACAAAGGCCACCCGCCAGATTGCCGCAGGCAACTACGATGTGCATCTCTCCTCTGCCGGAATGGACGATGACATCGCCCAACTGCTCAACAGCTTTAACCAGATGGCGGACACGCTTTCCCATACGGCGTGGATGCAGAAGGATTTCATCTCCAGCATCAGCCATGAGTTCCGCACGCCGATTGCTTCCATCAAGGGCTTTGCCAGGCTGCTGCAGATGCCCGGCCTGACGGAAGACCAGAGGAAGGAATATGTGGATCTGATTGCCCAGGAGAGCGATCGGCTCTCCAGACTTTCCGACACCCTGCTCCGGCTTTCCGCTCTGGAGCAGCAGGCGGCCCCGGCGACACTGAGTACCTTCCAGCTGGACGAGCAGGTACGAAAGGTGATCCTCAGGCTTGAACCGGCCTGGAGCTCCCGGGAAATCGACTGGCAGCTGGAGCTGAGCCCTGTGACGGTCACCTCCGACAGCGAGCTGCTGACCCAGGTCTGGGTGAATCTGATCCACAATGCCGTGAAATTCTCTGATCCGGGCAGCCAGATTGGAATTCAGGTATATGCCGAGCAGGACCAGGCGGTGTTTTCCATCACCGATCACGGCATCGGCATGGATGCGGAAACCGCCAGCCGGATCTTTGAACGTTTTTATCAGGCGGATCGATCCAGAAAACGGGATGGCGTGGGGCTTGGCCTGAGCCTGGTACAACGGATTCTGGTAATCCTCGGCGGCAATGTAACGGTACAGAGTACGCCGGGACAGGGCAGCACATTCACCGTGCATGTTCCGCTCCAATATATTCCCGCAAAGAAAAAGGACTGACTTTGTCAGCCCTTTTTCTGAATGTGAATCACGCAATCTCCAGAGCAATTTCCATCATCTGGGTAAAGGTGTTCTGCCGCTCTTCTGCGGACAGATTTTCGCCTGTTACCAGGTGGTCGGAAATGGTCAGGATGCTCAGGGCATTTTTGCCGGCTCTGGCGGCGTTCAGATAGAGTGCCGCAGTTTCCATCTCAGTGGCCAGCACACCCAGCTTGCCGAGCTTGACCGCACGGCCGGCCTCATCATAAAAGACATCAGAAGAGTAGACCGGACCGGGAATCGGCTTGCAGCCGATCTTCTCCCCTGCCGCCATGGCGGCCTTCAGCAGCTCATAGGAGCAGCAGGGAGCCATGTTGCAGTGAATGCCGTACTGCAGGCCAAAATTGGTATCTGTGTAAGCGGACATGGCCAGCACAATGTCCCGTGCCTTGAGATCGGTGCTGATGCCGCCGGCGCTGCCCACGCGGAGAATGTTCTCCACCCCATAAAAATTGAACAGCTCATAAGAATAGATGCCGATGGCAGGCATGCCCATGCCGCTGGCCATCACGGACACCCGCTTTCCATGATAGTAGCCGGTGTAGCCCTGCACACCGCGCACATTGTTGACCAGCACCGCATTTTCCAGAAAATGCTCCGCGATGAATTTGGAGCGCAGCGGATCGCCGGGCATCAGCACTGTGCGGGCAAAATCCCCCTCTTTGGCGGTGATATGGGGCGTAGGAATGTTGCTCATAATGGATTCCTCCTGATTTATCTGATAAACTTCATTTTGGGTTTGATCCGGTTCTCATACAGGATGCAGAGCGGGAACAGTAGCCGGTCATACAGCAACAGACAAAATACCAGCACGACCAGAAATCCCACTGTCATCCAGACGCCCATCTCCGCAAACTCCTGTGTAACCACATCCAGGTGCAGTACAAAGCCCAACAGTGCGTAGAGCGCAACTGTCAGCAGAGAAAACAGCGAAGCCTTGGCCAGCAGGCACAGTCGCTTGCTTTTGATCTGATCCAGCCGCCATTTGATGATGGGATAGTATCCGAAAAACAGATAGAAGAAGGCGGCTTCCCGGTCCGCGCCGATCAGTAATACAATCAGTGCGGTCACACCCCAACAGATCCAGGCGTACTGCTTGCCGAACTCCAACAGAATCGGCAGCAGCAGCACCCCGCACAGCAGAGGCGACACATAGGTCATGATGGGAATGATTCCGCCCAGCAGCATCAGCACCACAGAGAGCGCAGCCGTCATGCCGCTGTAGGCCATCATCACGCTTTGGCGATGGGAATGAGTTTGTCGGTTGGACATGGCAGGTTCCTTTGTCTGTGGGAATTATCTTGAGCCCTGATCGTACGGAATGCCCTCCGCCTTGGGAGCGTGGGAATTCTTGCTGGTCAGGGTCAATACAACCAGAGAGATGATATAGGGAAGCATGTTGTATACGCCGCTGGGAATGTTCAGCGCAGCCAGGAAATCAAAGCCGGAATACACGTTGCTCAGGGCCCGGAACAGGCCAAAGAGCAGCGCCGCCAGCGCGATCCGGATGGGCTTCCACTGGCCGAAGATCATCACGGCCATGGCCAGGAAGCCAAAGCCGGCCACGCCATTTTCAAACTTCCATTCCGACACACCGGCGGTAATGTAGACCAGGCCGCCCAGACCACCCAGCAGACCGGAGATCAGCACACCGGCGTAGCGCATGCGGTACACATTGATGCCAACGGATGCGGCCGCCTGCGGGTGCTCACCACAGGCCTGCAGCCGCAGGCCAAAGCGGGTTTTGTACAGCACCACATAGGAAACTGCCAGGATGATTACGGCCAGCAGCATAAACCAGTTGAACTCAAAATCACCGATATATGCAAGGAAGGCCTTCTTCGGATTGAAGTAGGAAACGGTGGAGGAAGGATTATCCGGGTTGGCGGCGGTATTGATTGCCTTCACAATCACGGTAGCGGCTGCCGTGCCCAGCAGGTTCATGGCGGTGCCAACCAGTGTCTGGTCAGCCTTCAGGTTGATGGCAGCCACCGCCAGCAGCAGCGAGTACAGGATGGCCACCACCATGGCAGCCAGGATTGTAAGCAGCACGATCATCACGGCGGGGGTCCCATCCGGGAGATAGCTCATCATCAGCGCACCGCCAAGAGCGCCGAACACCATGATGCCCTCCAGGCCGAGGTTGATGACACCGGAATGCTCGGAGAAGCAGCCGCCAAGCGCCACCAGCATCAATACGGAAGCGAAAATGATGGTATACTGAAGCAGAAGGATCATTTATTTTCCCTCCTTCTGAAGCCCAGCGGCTTTCTGCAGTTTTTTCTCGGCATGGCGGTCCAGAAGCTTGACAAGGTACAGCTTAAAGAAGAGCACGAAGCCGCACAGATAGATGATCACAGCGGAAATGAAATCGGAAATCTGAGAGCAGTAGATGGACAGGTTCACATAGGAACCGCCGTCTGTGATGTGTTGGATAAAGTAGGAAGCAAAAACCGTGCCAATGGGGTTCAGTCCCCCCAGGAAGGCGGCGGCAATGCCATTGAAGCCCATGCCGGGCAGAGAGGGCTGATTGCAGTCCCACTGAGTAAAGTCAGAGAGGAAGAGCATTGCGGCTCCCAGTGCGGCCAGCATGCCGGAGAGGGCCATGGTCAGGATGATGTTCCGCTTTTCCTGCATGCCCGCATACTTGGCGGCATTCTTGTTCAGTCCGGTGGCCTTCAGCTCGTAGCCCAGCTTGGTCTTGTCCAGAACGACCCAGACGGCAACGGCAAACAGCACCGCTAGCGGCACAGCAATGGTCACCTTGGAGCCGTTGAACAGGGTATCCATTCCCAAAGAAGGCAGGATTGCGGAAGCGTTCTTGGTAGCCAGCTCATAGGTGTCCTTGCCGGTGGGATTCTTCACTGCGCTCAGCAGCATGTTGACCAGATACAGGCCGATCCAGTTGAGCATGATGCAGGAAATGACCTCGTTCACATTGCGATAGGCCTTCAATACACCGGAGATGGCGCCCCACACGGCACCGGCCAGTGCTGCGGCCAGCAGGCAGACCCACCAGGGCATCCCCAACGCCAGCGCACAGTACAGGCTGGCACCGGCACCCACCACATACTGTCCGGCCGCGCCGATATTGAACAGACCCACCTTGTAGGCAAAGAGCACAGACAGGCTGCACATAATCAGCGGAGCGGTCTTGATCAGCGTGTTGCCAAAGTTCTTGATCTGCAGATTCTGCCGACTGTACTTCAGAAAGTTCTTCAGCACCATCAGGATCGCATCGGAGGCACCTTCTGGGTTGATAATCAGCAGCGCGATATAGCCAATGACCAGTCCCAGCAAAATGCACAAAAGCGATGCCAGCAGCGACTGCACCACCGGATTGCGAAGGATGGAGTCCTTCTTTTTCGTTTCATTCATGCCGCGTCACCTCATTTGTCGCGCTTGGCGCCGGCCATGTACAGGCCCAGCTCCTCAACGGTGGTCTTTTTGGGATCCAGCTCACCGACGATCTCGCCCTCATACATCACGAGAATTCTGTCGGATACATCCATTACTTCATCCAGCTCCAGGGATACAAGCAGCACGGCCTTTCCCGCGTCCCGCTGCTCCACAATCCGCTTGTGGATAAATTCGATGGCGCCCACATCCAGGCCGCGGGTAGGCTGTACAGCGATCAACAGCTCCGGCGCCTTGTCGATTTCGCGGGCAATGATGGCCTTCTGCTGGTTGCCGCCGGACATGCTCCGGGTGGTGGTAATGGGTCCCTGACCCGAGCGAACATCATATTCCTCAATCAGCCGCTCGGCATATTTCCGGATATTCTGTTTTCTCAAAAAGCCGGCGTGGGTAAAGCCTTCTTCAAAGTAGCGCTGCAGCACAATGTTGTTTTCCAGACTGTAGTCCAGCACCAGGCCATGCTTATGGCGGTCCTCCGGGATGTGGCTCATGCCCAGCATGGAGCGGCGGCGGATGGGCGCTTTGGTGATGTCCGTCCCCATCAGCTTGATTTTGCCAGAGACCAGCGGCTCCAAACCGGTAAGCCCATGGACAAATTCCGTCTGGCCATTGCCGTCGATGCCTGCGATACACACAATCTCGCCGGAGCGCACCTGCAGGGATACGCCTCGAACTGCGTTGTTGTTATGAGTTTTGGAGGCGACGGTCATCCCCTGCACATCCAGTACCACATCGCCCGGAGTGCGGGGCGCCATTTCCACATGGAAATTGACATTGCGGCCCACCATCATGGCGGAGAGCTCTTCCATGGTGGTATTGGCGGTCTCCACGGTGCCGATATACTTGCCCTTGCGGAGTACGGTGCAGCGGTCGGCCACCGCCATGATCTCCGCCAGCTTGTGGGAGATAAACAGGATGGATTTGCCCTCGGCGGCCAGGTTCTTCATGATCTGCATCAGATCGTTGATTTCCTGGGGTGTCAGTACAGCAGTGGGCTCGTCAAAAATCAGGATTTCGTTGTCCCGGTACAGCATCTTCAGGATTTCCGTGCGCTGCTGCATGCCTACGGTAATGTCGGAGATCAGCGCGTCAGGGTCCACCTGCAGGCCATATTTTTCGCTGAGCTCCACTACCTTTTTCCGTGCACCGGCCTTGGACAGGAAGGGGCCTTTGGTAGGCTCCACGCCGAGGATAATGTTGTCCAGCACCGAAAAGCACTCTACCAGCTTGAAGTGCTGGTGCACCATGCCGATGCCAAGGGCGTTGGCATCGTTGGGGTCGTTAATCTGTACGACCTTGCCGTCCTTGCGGATCTCGCCCTCCTCGGGCTGATACAGGCCGAAAAGCACACTCATCAGTGTGCTTTTGCCTGCGCCAATCTCCCCCAGCAGCGCATGGATCTCGCCAATCTTCAACTGAACGGTGTTGTTGTATTTGGC
>R03__coassemble_584_pt1 | contig 19962 bp, 19 predicted proteins | sample R03__metabat2_high_PE_065 | metagenome-assembled genome bin R03 | reverse complement strand
AAAGCCCTCCGCCGAGGCGGACCCTGCCTACCGGCAGCGCCTGGCCGGGGAGGCCTCACTGATTGCCGGAATGGCGGCAGAGCAGGGCATCCGTGTGGCCTTTGAGTGGCACAAGAATACACTGACAGACACCAACGCCTCCGCAATGACCCTGCTGCGGGACGCAGGACACGAAAACCTGTACTGCCTGTGGCAGCCGACCGTTGCCCTCTCCCCCAGGGAACGGGTGGAGGGCATCCATCTGCTGGCGGACAGGATGGTCAACTTTCACGTTTATTCCTGGCCCGATGGCAAGCGCGGCCCTCTGAACGCCGCCGAATGGGCCTATTATCTGGATGCCGCCGAAGAGATTGGCGGAACCCACTACGCGCTGCTGGAGTTTGTGCGGGACAACACGCCGGAGCAGTTTGCCGCCGACGCGGAAACCCTGCTGCGGCTGCTGCAGGATGGAGGATACAGCCATGGCTGATATGTATGTAAAATCCCTGAATATGATCAACCCCTTTGTGGTGGCCTCCAGCCCGGCCACGCAGGGCGCGAAGAATGTACTGAAGAGCGCGAAAATGCGGCCTGGCGCCATCACCATGCGGAATTTCGGCCACGGCTCCGGCGGCGGCAGCTTCTTCTATCCCGGCGCACAGGCGGCCTATGCCGGGCAGCCCTGCTTTCACAGCCATGCCGTGGGCCGGCAGATCCCGGATGAGGTGTCCACCCTGGAGCAGTACTGCGAGGAAGTAAAGCGGGCCCGCCGGGAGCTGGACAGCGACATTCAGCTGTGGGTCTCCATCGGTCACTACAGCGACATTGTAAAAGGCGGCGACTGGGAAAAGAACTGGATCCATCAGGCCCATGAGCTGAAGCTGGCCGGTGCGGACGCCTTTGAGCTGCACTTCAACACTCCCGGCGTGGCGGTGGCAAAGGACCGGATCTTTGACTACTATGAGCTGGTCCGCCACTGCACATCCATGATCAAGCGGGAGGCCGGAGATACCCGGGTGATGGTCAAGCTGGCAGTGGAGGGCTGCGATGTCCTCACCTCCATGCGGATCGCCCAGGCTTCCGGCGCCGACGCGGTGGGCCCCACCGCCCGCTGGAAGGCCTTCTGTATGGACCTGGACTGGCGCACCACCCAGCCCCGCCCCGGCGCTGGCTACGGCGGCACCCAGGCAACGCCTCTGGTATGCTACGCGGTGGCGGAGGGCCGAAAAAATGGCATCACCCTGCCCATGTACGCGGGTGGCGGCGTGTTCTCCTATGATCAGGCAGCCCGGATGATCATGGCGGGCAGCGACTGCGTGCAGTTGGGTGCCCTTGCCTGCTCCGGCGGCACCATGGCCTGCGCCAAATTGATGAGGGATCTGGAAAAATGGATGGATCAGGCCGGCTATGCCGACATGGAGAGTCTCCGCGGCGATGCGCTGACCCTGTTCAACATGACCGATGAGTTTGCCAAAGCCCGCCAGAATCGCCTGGGAGACGCCTATCAGAGCTGGCAGGTGGATCAGGCCAGGTGCGTGGGCTGCGGGCGCTGCGAGGATGTGTGCTGGCACGAGGGTATCGAGATCACCGACCGGAAGGCCCACAAGACCGGCAACTGCATCGGCTGCGGCTATTGCTTCCAGGTATGCCCCACCGGTGCCCTGAAGGTGGACGCCCCCGCCATTCTGGCATCGGCCTTTGAAAAGTAAGAAAACTCTCTTCGCCCTGACCGGCTGCGGTCAGGGCTTTTCCTTTCCGAGCAACTTTTCGCACTTGACACAGGCAAGCAGAAAATGCTATACTTATCGCGATAGAGTACTATTGGGGGGTACCATGAAACAGCGCACAAAAAATATATTGAATCTCGCGCTCGTTTTGGGCACTTTGTTGATCGTACTGATCGTGGTGCTCAGCGACAAGGATATCGGCAAGGCTTGGGACGCGCTCCAGGGGATGCATATCGGCTGGGGCGCTTTGGCGATTGTATTTTACCTGGCGTTTGTTGCGCTGGACTGCCTGTCGATCTGGTACTTCCTTCGCAGATAGAATGAGCGGATCTCTCTCCCCTACAGCTTTTTTGCCTCCTTTGAGGGGCAATTCTATTCCAATATCACCCCAGGCGCCTCCGGCGGACAACCCATGCAGGTATTGTATCTGCACAAGCGTGGCATTCCCGTATCCGCGGCCACCTCGGCGCTGGTCATCCGGTTTTTCTGCTTTCAGGTGATGCTTTCTGTCATCGGCGCCGTTCTGTGGATCCGCAACAGTGCCTTTGTGGCTGAAAATGTGGGCGGCAATATGTGGATCCTGGTGGTAGGCTTTATCTACAATACAGGCATGGTCACCAGCCTGCTGGTGGTAGCCGCCAACCGCCGCCTGGTGAACTGGCTGGTGCGCTCCGTTGTCCGGCTCGGCATCAAGCTTCATCTGGTCCACGGAGACCCGGAGGAGAAGGTCGCCAAGGCCAAGGCCTCCGCGGATTCCTTCCATGACAATATTGTCCGCCTGCTGAAGCAGCCGGTCTCCTTTGTCGTACAGCTGCTGATTGGCGGCGTGCAGCTGCTCTCCATCATGACGATTATCTGGTGCGTGTATAAAGGGCTGGGCCTGAGCGGCGAAAGCTACGAGCACCTGATCACCCTGCATGTGGCGGAATATCTCTCCGCAGCCTATATTCCTCTGCCCGGCGCCTCCGGCGCGCAGGAGGGCGTGTTCAGCCTGTACTTTGGCGTGGTATTCCCTGATGAGTTCAAGCTGGCCGGCATGCTGCTGTGGCGCTTCTTCACCTACTATGGGCCGATGCTTCTCGGCGCAGTGGTGACGGTTGCCTATGCGCTGGTCTCCGGCAAGGGCAAAAACCCGCCGAGGCCATTCGCTCCTTTACGGAGCAGAGCCAGGCGGACGCAGAGTAGCTGGAGCAGATCCGCAAGGACGAGGAGCTGCGCAGAAGCAGCCAGGCATAAGCCTCATCACATTCATCATCCGTGTCAGACCGGGGCAGAAGGTTTTCTGCCCCGGCTTTTATTTTCTCTGAAATCTGTGTGAAATTTCTCAATTCCTATTGACATAAGGTGGAGAAGCAGATATACTTCATTTTGTTAACAGTTCACAAAGTGAACGAAGGAGGAGCTATGGGATTTCGGGAAGCTGAAGAACTGCTGGACGCCTGGCTTTGGCTTTGGGCGCAATTCCGCGGCCGCAGGGTTGTGGACCAGCTTTCCTTTACCGAAACCGTGCTGCTCCGCATGCTGGACCACAGTGCCGAAGAGGACTGCACCGCCACTGAGCTGTGCCGGCGCACAGGCATTCTGAAGTCCCAGATGAACCATGTGCTGACCGGGCTGGAAAAGCAGGGCTTCATCACCGGCACCCGCCGACAGGACAACAGGCGCGTGATTCAGCTTCGCATCACACCCGTGGGCCGGGAGGCCTACATCAAGGAGACAACCAAGCTGCTCCGGTACATCCGGGGGATCACAGACTCGCTGGGTGAAGACAAATCCCAGCAGCTGGCTCAGCTCATGAAGGAATCAGTAATTTCTGCACAGAAAGTGCAAGGAGGAAGTTCCATGGCAGATTATGTAATCAGCTGCAGCTCCACCGCTGACATGACCAAGGAATATTTTGAGAGCCGGGACATCAAATACTGCTACTTCCACTTCAAGATCGATGGGCGCGACCTGCCGGACGACCTGGGCCAGACCATGCCCTTCAAGGATTTCTACCAGGCCATGCGGGACGGTGCCATGACCAGCACCTCCCAGATCAGCCCCGGCGAATATATCGACCATTTCGAGCCCTGGCTGCAGGCCGGCAAGGATGTGCTGCATGTGACCTTGTCCAGCGGCATTTCCGGCACCTACCAGTCCTGCTGTGTGGCTGCCGAGCAGCTGCGCAAAAAGTATCCCGAGCGCAAGATCTATGTGATCGACTCCCTGTGCGCCTCTGTCGGCTACGGCCTGCTGGTGGATACCCTGGCGGACATGCGGGATGCCGGTGCCACCGTGGACGAGCTGGCCACATGGGCAGAGGAAAACAAGTCTCGGGTGCAGCACTGGGTATGCACAGGCGACCTGACCTACCTGATCCGGGGCGGCCGTGTCAGCAAGGTTTCCGGCACGGTGGGCCAGCTGCTGGACATCTGCCCCGTCATCGAGGTGGACGCCCAGGGCAAGCTGAGCACCCGTGGAAAGATCCGTACCTTCCGCCGTGCCCTGCAGACGGTGGAGGACAAGATGAAGGCCCTCGCCACCGACCGCACCGACTACAAGGGCAAGGCGTTTATCGGCCATGCCGACTGCATCGACGATGCCGAAAAGATCTCCGCCATGATTGAGCGGGATTTCCCGAACCTCGCCGGAAAGCCCACCATCAACTATATCGGCACCACCATCGGCAGCCACACCGGCCCCGGCCTGATCGTGATTGCCTTCTGGGGCGATGTCCGGGTTATGTAAGTCCAGCTGCTTTTGCCTCCCCGAGCATATCGGGGAGGCAATTTTCGATTAGGGATGGCATGTCTTCCGACATAAGCGGCAGCCAACGCTTGACATTCTGAAGTGCGGCTTGTATAATGCTGTCAACGAAAAGGGTATATCACAAGGATATACCCAGGAAAAGGAGAATTTATATGAAGCGCGCCTCTATCTTCAGGCTTTCTCTTGCTTTGGTTCTGATTGCGGCGCTGGCAATTCTTTGCGGAACTGCCAGTGCAAGCAGCGAAGCGTTGACGGGCGAGTGGACTGGTTTGGCAATTGCCTCTTCCAGTCAGCAAAGCGAAAATGTAAGCGCCAGCTCCGATACCATGTACCCCACTCGTGGTGCGGTAGTTGACCTTTGGTGGTGGTACGACAGTACTGATGGCTATAATATGCAAAACGGCAAATCTCTGAACTACTTCTCATATACACTGTATGGGAGCAATTCTGTCACCGTCACCAAGGGTGGTTCATGGCTCGCTCTTCGCGGAAGCGTATGGAATTGGGAGTGGGTGCTCAAAAAGAACAACACCACCTCAAAGACCCGGGAAGGCCAAATTGTTGTAAGAGACAGCCGCGGGCTGGTTCTGACCATCAACATTCACCAAGCCGGCATGCCGGTGGTAAAGTCGGTGACCAATAAGAAGGGCATCAACACCCTGAAGGTCAAGAGATTCCGCGGCGTCGACGGTTTTGAAATCCGCTGTGAAAGGACAAATGCCGCGGGCCGCACGAGTTACACCCGCGTCGGCAGAAAAGCTCTGGCAACCTCTTACTCCATCAGCGTAAAGAATGGTTCTCTCTATACCTACTATGTGCGCCCGTATGTGAAGCTTGGCTCGAAGACCATTTATGGGCCTTCCTCCAATTATGTATCGGTGGATACAAGAGATTGACAGATCGATTGATGGACCGCCTTTCTCAGCCTGATCGACATTCCATTGGTTTTTATTCCGTCAGCCTCCCCTTAGTAGGGAGGCTTTTTGTTACCCGTTCCTGCGTGATTTTCTCCTTGCCAATCACGCGTTCCTGTGGTATCATATATGAGGTGTATTTTCGATGATGATCATCTCCACCGGAGGTGCGAGGTACTTTATGAGCAGCAACAGGCCGCGCAGCGGCAAGCAAAGAGTTGGTTTCTGGGTCACGCTGATTGCCCTGGGCACGATTGCGCTGGACCTGCCTCTTTTCCCCATCGGCACACTGGTTGGCATCTCGATCGCCGTTGGCGCGGCAAGAGGGGTAAGCGAGGTCATCGGCAGAATGGAGGCCAACGGCCACGGGAATCCGCTGGAAGACATTTCCGACGCCACCTCCAATGCTGTGCAGAAGGCAGCGGATGTGCTGGGCCGCAACATGCGCAGTGACCAGCGCACCCATGTGGTGAATCCCGATGCGGATGTGCGGGCGCGGGCTGAGGAAATCCGCCGCCAGCAGGAAAAGGCCCATCAGGAAGAGGAGGAGCGCCGCCAGCGCGAGGAAGCTGTAAAGGCCGAGCAGGAGCGCATCCATCGGGAGGCCGCACAGAAGGCCGCCCGCCAGCAGGAAGAGCTCCGCAAAGAGGAAGAAGCCCTGCCGCTCTCCGGCGACGAGAATGCCGACGCGGTAATCAAGCAGGGCCGGGAGATGCTCAGGAGCATCCGTGCCGCCAATGCCGCTATTCCCGAGGAGCACCTGACGGAGCAAATGAATCAGCTGGAATATCTCTGCACGCAGATGTTCCGCACCGTATCCGAAAAGCCCGCCAAGGCCGGCCAGCTCCGCAAATTCATGAGCTACTATCTGCCCACCACCCTGAAGATGCTGAACAACTACAGCACCATGCGCAAGCGCGGCGTTTCCTCCGGCGATCTGAAGGACGCCCGTGAGACCATGGAGCGCGGCATGGACATGATCCTGACCGCCGCTCAGAAGCAGCTGGACGCCCTCTACAAGAGCGATATGCTGGATGTGACCACCGACATCGATGTGCTGGAGCAGATGCTCAAGCGGGATGGCTTTGTGGACGGCGGACTGGGCAACATTCCCACGGAGGAGGAAGCACCCGCTTCCAGACCCGTGGACCTGGAAAAGCCTTCCTCAGCTGCCGCCTCCCGCATGGGCAGCGGCACCATCCCCACCATTCATGTGGAGGGCCACGAGGAGGATACCACGGATTACCGCGCCTACTATCAGCAAAAAAATCAAAAATAAATACTGACAAAGGAGTTGTACCGCCATGCCTGAACTGAAGATGCCCATGCTGTCCCTGACCCCCGAAGAGCCCGATGTCACCCCCGAGGAGCAGGCTCCCGAAGCCTCAATTCAGCAGGTCGCAGCGCCTGAAGCCGCCGCGCCCGCCGTTGCGACTGTAACCGAGTCTCCCAAGCCCGTAGTGACCCGGCTGAAGGACAACACCCAGCTTTCCGAGCAGGAGCGCACCGCCATCGAGAACTTTATCGGCCAGCTGGATGTGACCAATCCCGACCATGTGCTGCTCTTCGGCTCTGATGCGCAGAAGAAGATTGCGGATTTCTCCAACACCGCTTTGGAGGCCGTAAAGACCCAGGACACCGGTGAGGTGGGCGATATGCTGACCAAGCTGGTTTCCGAGCTGAAGGGCTTTGAGTCCGACACGGAGGAGGCCAAGGGCCTGCGCAAGCTGTTCGCCCGTGGCGAGGATCGCCTCACCCGCATGAAGGCCCGCTACAGCAAGGTGAGCGTGAATGTGGAAAACATCGCCACCTCGCTGGAAAGCTATCAGGCCCAGCTGCTGAAGGATGTGGCCATGTTCGACCACCTCTACGACCAGAACAGCGACTACTTCCGTCAGCTGACCCTGTACATCATCGCCGGTGACGAGTACCTGGCCCGCCTGCGGGAGAACGAGCTGAAGGCCCTGCAGGACAAGGCCGCCGAGACCGGCGATCCCATGGACGCCCAGAAGGCCAATGACCTGGCCGCCCAGTGCGACCGGCTGGAGAAGAAGCTCTACGATCTGAAGCTGACCCGCCAGGTCTCCATGCAGATGGCCCCCCAGATCCGCCTGCTGCAGAACAATGACAGCCTGCTGGTGGAGCGGATTCAGTCTACCCTGTCCAACACGCTGCCCCTGTGGAAGAGCCAGATGGTGCTGGCTCTTGGCCTGAACCACAGCCAGCAGGCCCTGAAGGCCCAGCGCGCCGTGACCGACATGACCAATGAGCTGCTGAAGAAGAATGCCGAGACCCTGAAGATGGGCACCATCGAGACTGCCCGTGAGGCTGAGCGCGGCATCATCGACATCGATACGCTGGTGCAGACCAACAAGAGCCTGATCGACACCATCAACGAGGTGCAGGCCATCCAGCAGGAGGGCCACAAGAAGCGCTTGGAGGCCGAGGCATCCATGCAGCAGATGGAAGCCGAGCTGAAGAAGAAGCTGCTGCAGACCAACCTGAAGTAATCCTTTCAACGCCGGGGCTCCCCGGAATCACCCGCCCGGTGAGGCTTTGCCCTGCCGGGCGGTTTGTCCGTCACAGGAGAAAATGATGCATGTGATTGGATTGACAGGCGGCATCGCCTGCGGAAAGAGCACGCTCTCCGGCGAGCTTCGCCGGCAGGGTGCGTGGATCGTGGATGGGGATATCCTTTCCCGTGAGCTGACCGCACCTGGCGGCCCGGCGCTTCCCGCGCTCCGTGAGGCCTTTGGCGACAGCATATTTTACGCCGACGGCACGCTGGACCGCCGTGCGCTGGGCAGCCGCGTTTTCGGAGACAAGAGGGCGCTGGCCCGGCTGGACGCCATCATGCAGCCGCTGCTGCGGCAGCTGATCCTACGGGACATTCAGTCGGCAAGGGATCATGGTGCGAAGGTCTGTGTGCTGGACTTGCCGCTGCTTTATGAAAAAGGCCTGGACGCGCGCTGTGAGGCAGTCTGGTGCGTGTATCTCCCGGAAGAGGAGCAGCTGCGGCGGCTGATGGCAAGGGATCATCTGGGCCGGGAGGAAGCCGCGCGTCGTGTCGGCAGCCAGATACCCGTGGCAGAAAAGGCCGCCCGCGCCAATGTGGCGCTGGACAACAGCGGAACCGAAGAGGAACTCAGAGAGAAAGGCATCGCCCTGTACCGGACGCTGCTGTGAAAGGAGGGAGCCTATGGAGCCAGCGCAGACGCCCAGACGCCGCCGCTCTGATGTCTATCATCAGGCTGCCGAACCGGAAGCAATTCCAGCACAGGCTGTCCAGGCGGCTCCCCCGCAACCGGTTTCTCCTGCCGCGCAGCCGGTCTTCTCCAATCCGTGGGAGGCCCAGCCGGTGCCTGTTCAGCCCCAGGAGGCATCCGCACCGTCTCAGCCTGCCATGTCCCGCCGGGAGCGCCCACCACGCACCCCCGCTCCCCAGGAACAGCCTATGGAACGGCCGCCCAAAGCGGTGCGCCGCGAGGAAAAGGCTCCCCTGCCCCGGTGGCTCACCTGGAGCATTGCGGGCGGCGTTCTTCTGCTGGTGCTGCTGCTGACCGCGGGCTGGCTGATGCAGGGCTACCTTCAGCGACAGGAAGAGGCCCGGGTACAGGCACACGAAACCCTGCTCGCCAATCACCCCCTCTCCTATCGGGAGCTGATTGAACGCTACGCCGCCGAGAATAACCTGCAGCCTGCCTATGTGGCAGCCATTATTCTCAATGAAAGCAGCTACCGCACCGATGCGGAATCCGGTGTGGGCGCACGGGGCCTGATGCAGGTAATGGAGGATACTGCAGAGTGGATTGCCCACAAGCTGGGCGTGGATGATTATTCCTTTGATATGCTCTGGGACGCGGAGACCAATATCCGTTTTGGCTGCTGGTATCTGGGATGGCTCAGCGAGCTTTTTGGCGGCGATCCGGTGGCTGTCACCGCCGCGTACCATGCCGGGCAGGGACAGGTGAGCACCTGGCTGGCAGACAGCACCATTTCCCCGGACGGCCGCACCCTGCAGGTGGAGCGGATGCCGGAGGGAAATACCAAAATCTATGCAGGAAGGGTAACACAAGCCTATGCGATCTACGACGCGCTCTATTATCACGCGCTTAACAGCAATCCTGACAGCGATACTGCTGATGGGGATTACGCCGCCGGCACTGGCAACTAATGTGGAGGACAGCCTGACGCTGGGCATCCAATCCACCAAAACCACCCAGATCTATCCGTTGGACCCGGAAGAGCGGGACATCGTCAGCATCTACAATGTGGTATATGAAAGCCTGGTTACCATCGATGACAGCTATCTTCCTTCCCCCCTGCTGGCGGAAAGCTGGGAGCAGACCGGCAACGGCAAAACCTGGACCTTTCACCTCCGGGAGGATGTGAGCTTTTCTGACGGCACGCCCATGACCGCCAAAGATGTGGTGGCCACCGCCCAGTATATTCTGGACCGGGCGAACGATGAAGAATCCAACACGCCCGGCTATTATTCCAACCTGAAGTATTTTGTGGACAAGATCACCGCGACGGATGACTACACGGTGGTTGTGCGGGCCAAGCGCTCCTATTATGGGCTGCTGTATGCCATGACCTTCCCTGTCCTGAAGGAGGACGAGGTGAAGAGCGAGAATCCCGTGGGCACCGGTCCTTATGTGATCTCCTCCTTCTCCCCGGGCGGATATATCTATCTGGATGTAAACGAGCACTGGTGGCAGAACCAGCCCCAGGTAAAGCAGATCAACTGCATCATTTATTCCACCCCCTCCGAGGTGATTGAGGCCTACCAGTATGCCCAGGTGGACGGCATCTTTACCCGCTCCATTGCGGCTGCCCAGTACAAGAGCGGCACCAACTCGCTGGCCATTGAGTACCGCACCAACCAGCTGGAGGTACTGCTGATGAATCACTCCGCCAGCAAGCTGGCCAGCGTGAATGTGCGCAAGGCCATCCGCTATGCGGTGGACGCAGATAAGATCGCCTCCACGGTGTACATGGGCATGGTGGAGCGGACGGATACCCCCATGATCCCCGGCACCTGGACCTACAACGATACGCTGGAGAACTACTTTACCACCGACCTGAACGAGGCAAAACGGCTGCTGGCGGAGGATGGCTGGGAGGACAGCAACGAGGACGGCATCCTGGACAAGCTGGATGAGGATGGCTCCCTGATCTCCCTGAAGCTGAACCTGTATGTCTACGAGGAGCCGGACAACAACGTACGGGTGGAAACGGCGGAGCTGATTGTGGACGAGCTGGCCGAGATCGGCATTTCGGTCACTGCCACCACCATGAGCATGAGCGAGGTCGCCACCAAGCTCAGTGCCGGCTCATTCAACCTGGTGCTGTGCTCCTTCGCCATGGACATTTGCCCGGACCCCGGCTTTCTGCTGATGAGCGGCAACACCGGCAACTACTGCCGCTATCGCTCCTCCGACATGACGGCTCTCTGCAACGACCTGCGAACCTGCGTGACGCAGGGAGAATACCAGCAGGTGCTGTATGCCATCCAGCAGAAATTCGCTGAGGACTGCCCCTTTATGTGCCTGTTCTATCGCACCGGATCGGTACTGACGAGAAAAATGTACACCACCACCCGCGATGTGCGGGAGCTGTACCTGCTGAAGGGCATCGAGAGCTTCCAGAATTGACAGGAGAAGATCGTATGGATTGGATTGAAATCATTGTACACACCACCACCGGGGGCGCCGATGTGGTGTCTGAAAAGCTGACGGCCGTCGGTGCCAACGGCACCATGATCGAGGACCGGGCCGATGTACCGGATCCCGCACACCCCAACGGCTTTTGGGAAATCATCGACCCGAAGATGATCGACGCCATGCCGGAGGATGTGCTGGTACACGCCTGGTTCCAGCCGGATGAGGGCTTTGCCGACAGGATGCAGTCCCTGCGGGTGCAGCTGGAGGGCCTCCGGCCGCTGCTGCCGGGCTTTGATCTGGGCAGTCTGGCCGTGGAAAACCGTAATGTGAAGGATGAAGACTGGTCGGAGGTGTGGAAGCGCTTCTACAAGCCCTTCAGCGCCGGTGAGCATCTGGTGGTCAAGCCCACCTGGGAGCCCTATGAGGCCCAGGATGGCGACCTGGTGATTGAGATGGACCCCGGCATGGCCTTTGGCAGCGGCACCCACGAGACCACCGGCATGTGCCTGGCCCTGCTGGAAAAGGCCGTGCACCCCGGGGACCGGGTGATCGATGTAGGCACAGGCAGCGGCATTCTGGCCATCGGCGCCGCGCTGCTGGGCGCAAAGGATGTGCTGGCCATCGACATTGATCCCTCCGCCGTAAAGGTTGCCAAAGAAAACATCGCCCACAATGGCCTTTCCGACCGCATTCAGGCTGTGCAGGGCAACCTGCTGGACGCCTCCAACGACAGCATGTGCGAGGTGTGCGTGGCCAACATCATTGCGGATGTAATCTGCATGTTTGCCGCACCGCTGGTGAACCACATTGTACCCGGTGGACTGTTTGTCTGCTCCGGCATCATCAAGGAGCGGGAGCAGGATGTGCATGACGCGCTGATCGCCGCTGACTATGAAATTCTGGAGATCAGCCGCCGTGGCGAGTGGGTGGCCTTCCTCTCCCGGAGGCATCGCTGATGCACCGCTTTTACGCAGACGCGTCCGGTATTGTGGATGGCATGGCCACCCTCCCGCCGGAGGACGCTGTCCACGCGGCCCGCGTGCTGAGGATGAAGCCGGGTGAGGCCTGCGAGTTTTTCTGCGCCGGAAAGCGCTACCGGGCGGAGGTCGCGGAGCTGTCTCCGCAGCGGGTGACCCTGCGGATGCTGGAGGAGCTTCCGACCACCGAGCCACGGCTGCGCATCACCCTCTACCAGGGCCTGCCCAAGGCGGACAAGCTGGAGCTGATTATCCAGAAGGCGGTAGAGCTGGGAGCGGAAGCCATCGTGCCGGTAGCCATGGAGCGTTCCGTGGTGCGGCTGGACAAAAAGGACGGGGAGAAAAAGCGGGAGCGCTGGCAGAAGATTGCCAGAGAAGCCTGCAAGCAGAGCGGCCGCTGCGTGGAGCCTGAGGTTCGCTCCCCCATCGCCCTTTCGGGGCTGGAGGCAGCCGTTTCCGCTCACGATCTGGTGATCGTCCCCTGGGAGGACGCCAGAAAAATCAGCCTCTCCGACATCCATCACGGTTATCCGGAGGTCGCCTCCATCGGCATCGTGATTGGACCGGAGGGCGGCATTTCTTCAGAGGAGATTGCCAGGCTGGAGGAGCGCGGCGCCATCCCCGTAACATTGGGTCCCCGGATCCTGCGGACAGAAACCGCCGGGCTGTGCGCCATCAGTGCGCTGCTGTGCCTGTACGGGGACATGGAGTAAACGCATGAAGACCATCGCTTTTCATACTCTTGGCTGCAAAGTAAACCAATATGATACCCAGGCCATGCTGGAGCTTTTCCGTGCGGCAGGCTATACACCGGTCCCCTTCCAACAGGACGCGGACATCTACCTGATTAACACCTGCACCGTAACCGGCACCGGGGATAAAAAATCCATGCAATTGCTGCATCGCGTGCAACGGGAGCACCCGGAATCCGCTATTATTTTGTGCGGTTGTCTGGCCCAGCGGCGCGGTGAGGAGCTGCTGTTGCCCGGTGTGCGGCTGGTGCTCGGCACCCAGCGCCGCGCGGAGGTGGTCCAGCTGCTGGAGCAGGCGCTCCGGGAAGACCGCCAGATCTGCGCGGTGGAGGGCATGAGCCCCGGCTCTCCCTTTGAGCGGCTGAACATCGCTGACCAGGAGGAGCGCACCCGTGCCACCCTGAAAATCCAGGAGGGCTGCAGCAACCACTGCACCTACTGCATCATTCCCAGCGTGCGGGGGCCGATCCGTTCCCGTCCGCTGGAGGACATCCGGAGCGAATGCGCCCGACTGGCCTCTGCCGGCTACCGGGAGCTGGTGCTGACAGGCATCCATCTGGCCAGCTACGGCCGGGAGCGGAAGGATGGAACCAGCCTGCTGGATGCCATCCGCGTCGCGCAGGAAACCGAAGGGATCGCCCGGATCCGACTGGGCAGCCTGGAGCCCATTATCGCCACCCCCGCGTTTACGACAGAGCTGGCCCATATGGACAAGGTGTGCCCCCAGTTCCATCTGGCGCTGCAATCAGGCAGCCGAACGGTGCTGCAACGGATGGCCCGGCAATACAATCCGGACCAGTATCTGGCAGCGGTGGAAAATCTCCGGAATGTCTTCCCACATGCCGCCGTTACCACAGATATCCTGACCGGCTTTCCCGGCGAGCCCGACGCCGAATATGAAGAAACCCGTGAGATGATTCGCAGGGTGGGCTTCGCCAAAATCCATGTATTCCCCTATTCCCGCCGTTCCGGCACCAAAGCGGACAAGATGCCCGGCCAGCTGACCACCGCCCAGAAGGAGCAGCGGGCCAGGGAGCTGATCGCTTTGGGGGCAGAAACCGCAGAGGCGTATCGCCAAAGCTGGCTCGGTCAGACCGCCGAGGTGCTGCTGGAAGAGCCGGAAGGAAATTTCTGGGTGGGCTATACCCCCGAATATCTGCGGGTTTCTGTTCCCGACTGCCCGGCCTGCCATCAGGGTGCGCAACTGCCTGTACGCCTGACGGAGCTGCACGGCGAGGGCTTGCTGGGAGAGATTGAGAACGCACAGGAGTGACAGGATGAATCAGGAAGTTTTATCATGGGCGCAGGAGCAGGCCCCGTGGATGACCGCCATCCGCCGGGAGATCCATGCGAACCCGGAGCTTTCCAGCAAAGAGTTTGAGACTGCCGCGCTGATCCGCCGGGAGTTGACCGACATGGGCATCCCATGGCGGGCGGTAGAAACCGGAACCATTGCCGATATTTCCGGTAACGCCGATGGCCCGGCGATCGCGCTCCGGGCAGATATTGACGCACTGCCCATGCAGGAGGAAACCGGCCTCCCCTATGCCTCCCGCAACAGCGGCGTGATGCATGCCTGCGGACATGATTCCCACACCGCCATGCTGCTGGGAGCCGCCCGCATCCTGCAGACGCACGCCTCCCGGCTGAAGCACCCGGTACGGCTGATCTTTCAGCCTGCTGAGGAAAACGGCGGCGGCTCTGCCCGCATGATTGCCGGCGGCGCGCTGGAGAACGCTTCACAGGTATTCTGCCTGCATGTGCTGCCCGGAACACCTGTGGGGCAGCTCACCGTACGACCCGGATATATTCACGCTGCCAGCGACGGCATCCGCATCACAGTTCATGGGACCTCGGCGCACGGCTCCGCTCCCCACAAGGGTGTGGATGCCATCGTGATTGCCTCCCATATGGTGCTGGCTCTGCAGGAACTCATCTCCCGCGAGACCTCTGCCTGGGAGCAGGCGGTATTCTCCATTGGCGCCTTCCACGGCGGGAAGGCCCGCAATGTGATCTGCGACCAGGTGGTGATGGACGCCACCCTGCGGACACTGAACGAGGACGTGCGTGTGGAACTGCACCGCCGGATCTGTGAGGTATGCGAGGGCACCGCCGCCATGCTGCGGGGCAGCGCACAGGTGGAGTTTGTGCAGCAATACTGCTCCTGCTACAACGATCCGGAGCTGACAGAGGAAACCATCCGCAACGCCCGGGCACTGCTCGGCGAAAAGCAGGTGGTGCTGCTGGACCGCCCTGCCATGGAGAGCGAGGACTTCGGCGCCTATGAGCAGCTCGTGCCCGGTGTCAAGCTGTTTATCGGCACGGGCTTCCCGTAGGCCATCCACACCACGCATTTCCGGCTGGATGAGGCGCTCCTGCCGGTTGGCGCGGCCTTCTTTGCCAGCCTGTGCGTATAAACAGTTCGAAAACACCCGACTTTCAGTCGGGTGTTTTGCTATGGCATGTTTTTCAGCCGTTGGCTTCTTCTTCGTCCACGGAGTAGGTGGGCTCATCCTCCTCGGTCGCGTCTTCCTCCGTCTCGGCCTCAGGGACAGGCTCCTCCGCCTCATCCAGATTCTCCTCCGGATCCTCTTCCTCTTCGGCGTCGTTTCTGGCGGCGGCATCCTGAACCGCATTCCGCATGCTTTCGGCCATGTGGTCCACCACTTCCTTCCCCTTTCGGGTCAGTTCGTCGGTAAACTCCTTGTTTTCGCGGACGGTGGCCTCACCCTTATCGATCAGGTACTGCACCAGCTCCCCGCTCTTTTCCACCACGGTGGCCGCCGCGCCGATCGTACCCAGGGCAACATTCTTCAACAGCTTTTCAATATCACTCATTGCAATCTCTCCTTGTCTGACGGATCACTCCGTGGGATTCCGGAATTCCCTTCCGGTATCTGTATCATACGGGATACGCCGGGAGAAAGCAATGGACAAACGGAGCATTTTGGGGTACAATCAGCCCTTCTCCGCCGTGTCCCGGCTGCCACCCAGCAGCCAGGCAATCGCCACACCGGCAGCCAGGGCCACCACGCTGGCAATCACAGTCCACACATTCAGGCCCTCATACAGCTCCGGCTTGCGGAGAATCACCACAGGAGAAGCCAGCACCATGCCCAGAATGCCACAGTAGGTGACGCCCTTCCATCTGGCCATCAGCACCTCGATCAGCTTGGCGATGGCAAAGATGCCCACCACAATGCCCAGCGCGAAGGGCAGCAGGATGCCCACATTGGTGCCCACCGCAGACCAGTCGCCGTTCTTGAGGCCGCTCAGCAGGGCGGGAATGGCGACCGTTACCACCGGCTCATAGTAGCCAAGCGTCTTCAGAATCATGGAGCCGGACACGCCGGGAATCACCATGGTGGCAGAACAGACCGCGCCCATCACAAACAGCTTGATGACCTCCAGAAAGCTCAGCTGGATGGTGCCGGAGTTCTCCGCACCGATCACATCCAGCACAATCACCAGCGCAAACAGCAGCACAAAGGCAATCACACCGGCTACGCCGAGCTTCTCCCCCTTCATCTGCTTGAGCAGCATGGGGAGAGAGCCCAGAATCAGGCCGATAAACAGGGCATTGGTGGGCAGTGGGAACTGAGCGAAGGCTGCCTTCAGGCCAAAGGCACCGATGCAGATGGCCAGCAGCATGCCCACCAGGTAGGGCAGCAGGGTGAGGATGCTCTTTTTGAACTGCCTGAACAGATGGGTAATGCTGCCGATCAGCTTGTCATAGATGCCCATGGACACCATCATGGTGCCGCCGGACACACCAGGGATCAGGTTGGCAAGGCCAATGACCATGCCCTTCAGCATTTCAAAAAACCACTTCATTCCGCTTTTTCTCCTTTTTTTCTGAAATCTACCGTGTATTCCGTCACGTTCAGCACCGTTTCGCCATCGATCTGCAGCGCTGTCGGGCGGTCAAACTGCACATGCACCTGCCGTCCGGTAAAAAAGCGCACATACTTCGTATACTTTACATGCTCCCCCTTAAAAATAGTGGGAAACATCAGCAGCGTGTGCAGCTTTCCGGCTTTGTTCATCACCATACAGGTAACATGATGATCCGCGTTCAAACGGTCCTGCGCCGGCGTTGCCATCATGCCGCCGCCAAGATACCGGCCGATCATGGTGGGCGCCAGCCACACCTTTTTGTAGGTATGGGTTATGCCATCCACCGTGACGGTGGCATTGGTCGGATGATAGGCATAGACCAGCCCCTTTACGGCAATGGGCGTATAATTGATACGCCGTCCGGGATGCCGCTGACGCTGACGGTCCCCCTCCTCGCAGCAATAGCCGTCAATGCCGTAGCCGATGTCGTTGATAAACTTCCGCACCAGCCCGTTCACATATACGGTCGGCAGGTCCTCGATATACCGGTTGATGCGCTCCGGCGGATCCTCCGGTTTCTTGCCGATGTCCAGCCAAAAATCATTGCCGCTGCCGGCAGGAGAATAATAGATGTCCCGGTCACCGCGGGCACCCTCGCTCTCGTTGATAAAGCGGTTCAGCGTTCCGTCGCCGCCGCAGAGGATAAAGGTCTCCTCCGGCGGCAATGTCGAAAAGAAAGTCCTGTAATCCGTAACTTCCTGACAGGTCACCATCCGTACCTCCGACGGTGCGAGGCTCTCCTTCAGCTTTTCCGCCGTGGCCTGTCCGGTGCGGTTGCCCGAATCCGGGTTATACAGGATACAATACTGCTTGCTCATATGCTTCCCTCCATTGGGATTGATCGAAAATTACACCAGCGCCTTGCTCTCCCACTTGTGGCCCTTAACGCGGATCACAAACATGGTAATGCGGAAAACCCAGTCGATCTGCATGGCGCACCACACGCCCACCACGCCCATGCCAACGGGCATTGCCAGCAGGTAGCCGAACACGATCCGGAACACGGCCATGGAGAAGACCGACACCGTCATGGTATAGCGGGCATCGCCGGCGGCGCGCAGGCTGTTGGGAAGCACGAAGGAGAGCGGCCAGAAAACCACCGCACCGGCTCCATGGATCGCCACAATCTGCCGGGCCAGCTGTTCTGTTTCGGGAGAAAGGTTGAAGGGCTTGCAGATGACCGGATTCAGCGCCAGCAGAATCAGGTTGAAGGTGCCCATGGTCAGATAACACAACCGCATCAGCCGGCGGGTATACACCCTCGCCTGGGTGTATTCCCCGGCACCCACGCATTGGCCCACCACGGTGATCATCGCCAGGGAGATGGCGTTGCCGATCAGGCACTGGATGGTACCCATGGTATTGCCCACCGCATTGGCGGCCACGCTGGCGGTGCCAAAGGTGGAGACCATGGAAAGCAGCACCAGCTTGCCCATCTGGAACAGGCCGTTTTCCAGGCCGTTGGGCAAGCCGATGGAAAAGATCTTTCTTACCAGCGTCGGTTCCCACTCAAATTGCAGGATGTTGGGACAGGGGATAACGCTTTCCGGCTTGCGCAGAGGCGACTGGATTAGCACTGCGCCCACAATGCGGCTGATGAGGGTAGCCAGTCCGGCACCTGCCGCGCCCATGCCAAAGCCATAGATGGTGATGGCGTTTCCGATCATGTTGAGCACATTCATCACGATGGAGACCCGCATGGTTGCCTTTGCGTTACCCTACGAGCGCAAAAGCGCTGCCGAGCCGTTATACAGAGCAAGGAACGGATAGCTGAGACCGGTCATAAAAAAGTAAATCAGCGCAGCTTCCATCACATCCGCATCGATGGAGCCAAACAGCAAGCTCAGCAGCGAGCGCCGCAGCAGCAGGCAGATGAGCATCACCACCGTGGAGATCAGCAGTACCACATAATACAGCGGCTTGGCCGAGCGGGCCGCCTGCTTCCGGTCTCCCTTTCCCAAATACTGTGAAACCACCACCGCGCCGCCTGTTGCCAGCGCCGAAAACACCTGGATCAGCAGTACGCTGATGGAGTCCACCAGGGACACGCCGCTGACGGAAGCCTCACCGCAGGAGGCCACCATCACTGTGTCCATCATGCCGATAGCCACAGCCAGCGCCTGCTCGATCAGCAGCGGGATCAGCAGCTTTTTCAGGCTTTCCCTGGAGAACATGGGATTTTCCGGAAGTTGAAAGTATTTCACTTTACTTTACCTTCACCGTTTTTGTTTTTGACCAGTCCGTATAGAACTTTTTCCCATCCGTTCCCACAAAGCGCACCCGTAGCTGCACCTCATAGGTCTTTCCACTTTTCAGCCCGGAAAGCACGGCGGATGCGGTTCGGATCGTCTTCGTCCTCCACTTCGTGGTATCGGAAACCCGATAGCGCACCTGCCAGGCATACATCTGAGCCGAAACCCTGGGCTTGAGGGAAATTTTCCCCGGTGCAGGGGATTTCAGCGCCGCCACAGACGCTGTTGGGCCCTTGACCACCACACGGCAGGCAACCACATACCCATCCGGGCCGGTTGCGACCACTGCGGTTTCCCCGACGGCCTTGCCCGTCACAAGGCCCGACCGGCTCACCGTGGCAATGCTGCTGTCCAGCACCGTCCAGGTCACCTCAACCGCCGTGCCATCCGTTCCTCTTGCGGTAAGGTTGGCCGTCCGTGTTCCCTGCAGCTTCAGGGTCAGAGAGGAACGGTTCAGGCGGAAGCTCTGCCGTGCGGGCGCTTCGGTCGGGGCCGGAGAAGCGGTGGGTATGGGCGTTGCGGATTCATCCGGATTTTCCGTCGAAGTGGGTGTAACTGTGGCTTCTGGTGTTGAAATCGGAGGCTGCGTGGGAGAAACAGTGCATGTCGGAGAAGGCTCCGGCGTGCTTGTGGGAGAGGCTTCCCCTCCGCTTTCCATGCACGCATAGATCGCCTGCGCGATTCCGGCACGGGTATTCCGGCTGGTTGTCCCGGTCTGGCCCTCATAATAGCGGCAGATCCGGTCTCCGGCGTCCCACGCCGCCTGTTCGGAATTCAGATTCGCCGTGTTCGCAGCCTGCCAGCCGGTATATACCGAGCGGTAGCTGCCGCCCAGCTCATACAGCATCATGCTGAACTCAGCCTCCACGCACTGCGTGTAGGTGATCGTATCCTCTCCCTGCGCTGCCTGCCGGTAAAAGCTCATCAGCGTGACCGTTCGGGCCATCGACCACTGCATGGTGCCCAACCCGAACAGGGCCTTCCAGCCCTCCGCCTGGTATTCCGCCAGCATCGCGCTGACCGCCTGAAGGGAAAAGCCGTCATAGA
>R03__coassemble_529_pt1 | contig 21351 bp, 19 predicted proteins | sample R03__metabat2_high_PE_065 | metagenome-assembled genome bin R03 | reverse complement strand
TTCGGGCTGCAAATCGGCTCCGACCGGAAGGTGCTGGTGCGGGCCACGCTGGAGGCCGGGAAAACGGCCATGATCCTGGTGCCGGAAATCGCCCTCACGCCCCAGATGGTCAACTGGTTCCGCTCCCGCTTTGGCGAGGTGGCGGCGGTGCTGCACTCCGGGCTTTCGGCGGGGGAGCGCTTTGACGAATGGCGGCGCATCCGCCGGGGAGACGCCCGGGTGGTGATTGGTGCCCGCTCCGCCGTGTTTGCCCCCTGTGAAAAGCTGGGACTGATCGTGGTGGATGAGGAGCACGAGTCCACCTACTACAGCGACCACAATCCCCGGTACGACGCCCGGGATGTGGCCCACTGGCGCTGCGATGAGGAGCATGCCACCCTGGTGCTGGCCAGCGCCACCCCCAGCATCCTGTCCTTTGCCAGGGCCCGGCGGGGGGATTACACCCTGCTGGAGATGCCCAACCGGGTGGGCAACCGGCCCCTGCCGGAGGTGGAGATTGTGGATATGCGCAGGGAGCTGGAGGCGGGGAACCGCTCCATTTTCTCCGGCGCGCTGGTGGAGGCCATGCAGGGCTGCATGCGGCGCAGCGAGCAGGTGATGCTGCTGATGAACCGCCGGGGCTACCACTCCTTTGTGAGCTGCCGCAGCTGCGGCACGGTGATGAAGTGTCCCAACTGCGATATCTCCCTCACCTATCACCTGAACGGGGGGGACGGCCAGCTCCACTGCCACTATTGCGGGCATGCCGAGCCGACGCCGGAGACCTGCCCCAAGTGCGGCAGCCGGTACATCCGGTATTTCGGAGCCGGCACCCAAAAGGTGGAGGAGGAGCTACGCAGGCTGTTCCCGTCCACCGGCATTGTGCGGATGGATGTGGACACCACCTCCGGCAAGGACGGCCACGCCCGGCTGCTGGATGAATTCCGCTCCGGCCGGGCCAGGATCATGGTGGGCACCCAGATGATCGCCAAGGGCCACGATTTTCCCCGGGTCACCCTGGTGGGCATTGTGGCGGCGGATACCACCCTGAATCTGCCGGACTATCGCTCCCGGGAGCGCACCGTTCAGCTGCTGACCCAGGCGGCGGGCCGCGCGGGCCGGGGAAATACCCCGGGTCGGGTGATCATCCAGACCTACAAGCCGGAGGACCCCACCATCGGCTTTGCGGCGGCGCAGGATTACCGGCGGGTTTTTGAGGAGGAGTTTGCCCACCGGCGGCGGGGACTGTATCCGCCCTTCAGCGTGATGGCCCGGCTGCTGGTGGAAGCGCCCGCCGAGCGGGATGCCCATGCCCACGCGCAGCATCTGTATGACCGCTGTGAGCGGCTGCTGCGGGAGCACCCGGAATGGCAGAAGCGCACGCTGATCTGCCGGCTGGACCAGCCGGGCATCACGGTGCTGCGGGGAAAGGCCCGCTGGCAGGTTTTGTTCCGGCTGCTGGTGCACCCGGACGCCGAGGCCTTTGCCGCCGAGCTGGCTGCCATGGCCAGGGAGGAAGTGCCCGGTGTGACCACCTGGTTTGAATACAATCCCACTAACATGATGTAAACCGATCAAACCGACAAAAAGTGAGGAAAAAGCAATGGCGATCCGGAAAATCGTAAAGCTGGGCGATGACGCCCTTCGCAAGGTCTGCAAGCCTCAGGAGCAGTTTGGTCCCAGACTCTGGCTGCTGCTCAGCGACATGGCGGATACCATGTACAAGGCGGACGGTGTGGGCCTGGCGGCGCCTCAGGTGGGCATTCTGCGCCGGGTGGTGGTGATCGATGTGGGAGACGGGCTGGTGGAGCTGATCAACCCTGTGATCACCTCCCACAGCGAGGAGCAGCAGGTGGGCCGGGAGGGTTGCCTGAGCCTGCCGGGCCGCCAGGGCATTGTGAGCCGCCCCATGCGGGTGCATGTCAAGGCCCAGGACCGCCACGGCAAGGATTTTGAGCTGGACGCGGAGGGCTTTTTTGCCCGGGCGGTGTGCCATGAGCTGGACCACCTGGAGGGCACCCTCTGGATCGATGTGGCCAACCGGGAGCTGACGCCGGAAGAGATGGAAGGCCATGTGCCGGAGGATGGAGACGAGGAATGACCATTGTATTTATGGGCACACCGGATTTTGCCGTGCCTTCCCTGCAGGCCCTGCGGGACGCGGGCTATGAGGTGATTGCCGTGTATACCCAGCCGGACCGCCCCAAGGGACGGGGCAACAAGCTGGCGGCTTCTCCGGTAAAGCAGCGGGCGCAGGCGCTGGGCATTCCGGTGTACCAGCCGGAAAGGATCCGCAAAGAGAGCGTGGAGGAGCTGCGGGCCATGGCGCCGGATCTGTTTGTGACGGCGGCCTTTGGGCAGATTTTGTCCCGGGAGCTGCTGGAGATCCCCCGGTTGGGCTGCATCAATGTGCACGCCTCCCTGCTGCCGAGGCACCGGGGCAGCGCCCCCATCGCCTGGAGCATGCTGCAGGGGGATGAGGTGACCGGCGTGACCACCATGATGACGGATGTGGGCATCGACACCGGCGATATGCTGCTGAAGGCGGAGACTCCCATCGGTGAGCGGGAGACCTGCGGGGAGCTGACAGCGCGGCTGAGCCATATCGGCGCGGAGCTGCTGGTAAAGACCCTGCGGGAGCTGGAGGCGGGCAGCCTGCGGCGGATCCCCCAGGAAGAAAGCGAAATGACCTACGACCCCAAGCTGGACAAGGCCATGGGGGAGTTGGACTGGCAGGACAGCGCCGGGAGAACGGTACGGCGGATCCATGCCCTCAACCCCTGGCCGGCCTGCACGGTGCCCTATCAGGGCGGCAGGCTGAAGCTGCTGCGGGCGGAAGTGACAGTGGGCGGCGGCGCGCCGGGCACGGTGCTGGCGGCAGACCCGAAAACCGGCCTGGTGGTGGCCTGCGGCGAGGGAGCCGTGCGTATAGTGGAGCTGCAGGCTCCCGGCGGAAAGGCCATGCAGGCGAAGGATTATCTCCGGGGTCACCCGATGGCGGTGGGCACCGTACTGAAAGAGGAGCAACAGAATGGCTGACGATAAGCGTTTTTCCCAGCCCGGCGGCGAGCGCCGGAGCTTTGGCGGACAAAAGAGAACAGGAAGCGGCTTCCGGGGCGGCCGTCCCGCCGGGAATGGGGAGGGCGGTCACTATGAGCGCCGCGGACCGCGTCCTGCCGGGAACGGGGAGGGCCGCAGCTTTGAGCACCGCGGGCCGCGCCCTGCCGGGAACATGCGGCCCCGCCCCTATGGGGAGCGCCGCCCGGCACCTGCCCAGCGTCCGCCCCAGACGGACGGCATGCCCGCCCGCCGCATCGCCCTGGAGGTGATCCGCAGGGTAACGGAGAACGGCGCCTACGCCTCCCTGACCCTGAACGAAAAGCTGACGGGCTGCGGCCTTTCCCTGCCGGATCGCCGGCTGGTGACCCGCCTGGTGTATGACACCCTGGGCAATATGATGTACCTGGACTATGCCCTGTCCCAGGTGATGGCGCGGGAGGATACCGACATCAAGCTGCGGAACATCCTGCGGCTGGCGGCCTGTCAGATCATGATTGAGGACCGCATTCCGGAGAGCGCCGCCACCAACACGGCGGTGGAGCTGTGCAAGGAGCTGGGAATGCCCGGCCTGGCGGGGGTGTGCAACGGCATTCTGCGCAATCTGCTGCGGCAGAAGGACGAGCTGGTCTGGCCCGACCCGGCAACGGAGCCTGTCAAGGCCCGGTCGGTGCGCTATTCCCTGCCGGAGTGGCTGGTGGAGCGCCTGACCGCCGATTATGGCGAGGCCGAGGCGGACGCCCTGATGGCGGCGAAAAATCATACCACTTTTGTGAACCTCCGCCCCAATCTGACCCGCCTGGATGACGCGGGCTTTGAGGCCCTCCTGCAGAAAAAGGTGTGGGAGCATGAGGCTGCGCCGGTGCCCCACGGGGTGCATGTGCGGGGCCTGGCGGATGTGGCCCGGGACGCGGACTTTGCCGGGGGCAATTTCTCCATCCAGAGCGACGCCTCCATGCTGGCCTGCATGGCCGTGAACCCCAGGCGCGGCTGGCACATTCTGGATGCCTGTGCGGCCCCCGGCGGCAAGAGCTGCTATATGGCGGAGCTGCTGGAGGGCACCGGACGGGTGCAGGCCTGGGATGTGCGCCCCTCCCGGGTGGCCCTGATCGAGGCCCAGGTACAGCGCCTGAGGCTGGAAAATGTGCGGCCCGCCACCCGGGACGCCTCGATGCCCAGGGATGAGATGATCGAGTCCATGGACGCAGTGCTGCTGGACGCTCCCTGCTCCGGCACCGGCGACCTGGCCGAAAAGCCGGACATCCGCCTGCATCTGGCGGAAAAGAATGTGGAGGAGCTGGTGGCCATCCAGGCAAAGCTGCTGGACACCGTATCCGCCTATGTGAAGCGGGGCGGCGTGCTGGTGTATTCCACCTGCTCGGTGCTGAAGGATGAGAACGAGCGGCAGATCCAGGCCTTTTTGAACCGGCATCCGGAGTTTGAGCTCTGCGCCCTGCCGGAGACTGTGCCGGAGTGCTTCCGCCGCCATGAGACGGTGGGCCTGCAGCTTTTGCCCCAGCGGGACGGGATTGGCGGCTTTTATATCTGCCGCATGAGGAGGAAACGCCTGTGATCGAGCTGGCGGGAATGACGCCGGAGGAGCTGGCGGCCTGGTGCAGGGAGCAGGGACTGCCCGCCTTCCGGGGCAGGCAGATCTTCCGCTGGATCCATCAGGGCGCGGACTTTGACGGTATGACCAACCTGCCCGCGGCCCTGCGCAGCCAGTTAAAGGAAACAGCGGTGGCCCAGCCGGTGGAGATACTGCAGGAGCGTACCTCCCATATTGACGATACGGTCAAATTTCTGTTTGGCCTGCGGGACGGCAACTGCGTGGAGGGGGTGCTGATGCACTACCACCACGGCTACACCCTGTGCATCTCCACCCAGGTGGGCTGCCGGATGGGCTGCACCTTTTGCGCCAGCACCCTGGAGGGCTGTGTGCGGAGTCTGACCCCCGGCGAGATGCTGGGGGAGATCCTCTGCGCCAACCGCCGGCTGAACGGGAAGGACCGGGTGCACAATGTGGTGCTGATGGGCAGCGGGGAGCCGCTGGACAACTACGACAATGTGATGAAGTTCCTCCGCCTGCTGCGGGAGGAGGACGGGGTGAACATCGGCCTGCGGAATGTGAGTCTCTCCACCTGCGGCCTGGTGCCGAGGATGTATGACCTGGCGGAGGAGGACCTGCCGGTGACCCTCAGCGTGTCGCTCCACGCCCCCAACGATGAGATCCGGCGCAGGACCATGCCCATTGCCAACGCCTACACCATCGACCAGATCCTGGCCGCCTGCCGCAACTATGTGGACAAGACCGGACGGCGGGTGATCTTTGAATACGCACTGGTGGGGGGGCTCAACTGTGAGGAAAAGCACGCGGTGGAGCTGGCGGGACGGCTGCGGGGGCTGCAGTGCCATGTAAACCTGATCCCCCTGAATGTGGTGGAGGAGCGCTCGCTGAAGGGCGTGAACGAGGACACGGTGCGCCGCTTTATGGAGACCCTGGAGCGGCTGCATATTTCCGTGACCCGCCGCCGGGAAATGGGCGATGACATCGAAGGTGCCTGCGGGCAGCTGAGAAGAAAAACAATCATGTCCGGAAGCAATTCCGGGAATGGAGAAAACGAATGAAGCATCGCTTTCGTTTTAGCAAAGAAAGCAAGGAACGGGTGAACGACTTTGGCCGGGAGCTTCCGCAGGCTCCGGTTCCGGCTCCCGCGCAGGAGGAAAAGCCGGAGGAGACGGCGGCGGAGGCGCCCATGGAGACAGCCATCCGCACCGATGTGGGCCTGCTGCGGGCCAGCAACCAGGACGCGCCCATCAGTGGCGAGGGCTTTTTGGGCGTGGCGGACGGCATGGGTGGCCATAACGGCGGTGAAACTGCCTCCGCCTGCGCCAAAGAAAAGCTGGAGGAGCTGCTGAAGGACCGCGAGCCGGATCCCATGGCCCTGGCCAACGCGGTGCGGGCAGCCAACCGTTATATCTATCTCAAGGCCCAGGAGGAGCCGTCTCTTTCCGGCATGGGGACCACGCTGACCCTTTTGTGGGCCGGCGCGGAAAACATGTACATTGCCCATGTGGGCGACAGCCGCTGCTATCTGCTGCGGGACGGGGCATTGACCCAGGTGACGGACGACCACTCGCTGGTGATGGAGATGGTGCGGGCGGGTATGCTGACCAGGGAGCAGGCGGCGGTGCACTCCATGCGGAATGTGATCACCCGGGCGGTGGGCACCGACGCGGTGATGGAGCCGGATATCCTGGTGAAGAAAAGGGAAAAGGGCGACCTGTGGCTCATCTGCTCCGACGGCCTGCACGGCATGGTGAAGGATGAGGAAATGCAGGCCATCCTGACGGAGCATCCCCTGCAGGAAGCGGCGGACCTGCTGATCCAGGCCGCGCTGGACGGGGGCGGCAAGGACAATGTGACGCTGGCGCTGCTGCTGGACCGGGAGGGAAGCCATGAGTGACTTCAGGATCCTGGCCGGGCGCTACCGGCTGGAGGAAAAGGTGGGCGAGGGCGGCATGGCCCTGGTGTACCGCGCCCACGACATGCGCACCGGGCACGATGTGGCCGTGAAGGTATTGCGGGAGCAGTACAACGCGGACGCGGACTATGTGAGCCGTTTCCAGCGGGAGGCGGAGGCCGCCTCCAAGATGACCCACCACAACATTGTGAACCTGCTGGATGTGGGCCGGGACGGGGAATCCCGCTATCTGGTGATGGAGTATGTGCACGGCCAGACCCTGAAGGCCGTGATCCAGGAAAAGGGCCGGATCGCCCCGCAGGCGGCGGCCCAGATTACCATCCGGATTCTGTCTGCCCTGCAGCACGCCCACCAGAATGGTATTGTGCATCGGGACATCAAGCCCCAGAACATCCTGGTGGACAGCGACGGAATGATCAAGGTGGCGGACTTCGGCATTGCCCGGATGGCCAACACGGCCACCCTGACCCGGGGCGACAATGTGATCGGCACGGTGCAGTATTTCAGCCCGGAGCAGGCCAGCGGCGGCGTGGCCGATGCCCGGAGCGATATTTATTCCGTCGGTGTGGTGCTGTATGAAATGCTGACGGGCCGCCTGCCCTTTGACGGCGAAAATGAAGTGGCCATCATGATGCAGCACCTGCACACGCCGCCGGAGCCCATTGAAAAATCCGCGCCGGAGGTGCCGTCGGCCATCAGCCATGTGTGCATGAAGGCCCTGTCAAAGAACCCGGATTTCCGCTATCAGACGGCCCGGGAGATGGCGGCTGACCTGCGGATGGCCCTGGAGGGCCGCACCGAGCAGATGCAGCCCCGTGTGGCGGACGATCTGCCGGACCCCACCGAGCTGAACGCCCCTGAGCCTGTGCGGACGGCCCGGACCGGAGAAACCCCCGCGGTGCGGAAAAAGCCCCGCCGCAGGCTGAATGTGCTCTGGTGGGTGGTGACGGTGCTGGTGGCGCTGGGGGTGGCTGCCGGGCTGTATTTCGGCTGCGCGGCCATCTATGAGCAGACGGTGAACAGCACCACAGTACCGGACTTTGTGGGCAGCGAGCAGACTGTCGCGGAGCGCACCGCCAGCCGGGCGGGCCTGAAGACGGAGGTCGTGGCCATCAACCACCAGACGGTGGCGGCGGGCACGGTGATCAATCAGGCGCCGGAGGAAGGGACTACCCTGCGCAAGGGCGATACGGTGCTGCTGACGGTCTCCAAGGGGCCGGCCAGCCTGAAGGTGCCCACCCTGACAGGCATTACCAGTGCGGAGGCCACCTCCATTTGCCAGAGCTATGGCCTGGTGCCGGTGCTGAACAGTGTGGTCTCCACCGAAGCGGACGCCGGACTGGTGCTCAGCCAGGAGCCGGAGCAGGGGACCCAGTGCGAGGTGGGCGACACGGTGACGCTGACGGTCTCCGGCGGCTCGGTGCTGGTGCCGGATGTGTGCGGAAAGAGTCTGGAGGACGCCCAGGAGCTGCTCAGCGGCGAAAGCCTGAAGGTCAGTAACAATGTGCAGTTTGTGGAAACGGATGACACCTCCCGCCATGGCCAGGTGGCGACCCAGATGCCGGAGGCGGGCAGCCAGGTGGTGCAGGGCACAGCCGTGACCCTGACGGTATACCGGGTGCCCAGCCTGACTCATCGGATCACCTGGGGGCTGAAGCTCAGCGCCAACGCCAACCCGGAGACTGTGCGGGTGACCCTGAAAAATGACAATACCGCCGAGTATACCGCCTATCAGGAGGAATATCCGGCGAGTGACGCCGTGCGGACCGTGGACATTACGCTGATGGCCCAGAAATCGGGCACATACACGGTGAGCGTATACATCAACGGCGTGTTTGACCATTCTGACCCCAACCCGGTGACCATTCCCTGAACAGGAGGAACGGATACCGCCATGAAACAGGGCACCCTGATCCGCGGCATCGGCAGCTTTTATTACGCGGTGGATGAGACCGGCGCGGAATACACCCTGCGCTGCAAAAAGAAATTCCGGCATGCCCATATTTCCCCGCTGGTGGGGGATGAGATCCTCTTTACCCCCGGCGAGGGGGAGGAGCACGGGTGGCTGGAGGAGATCCTGCCCCGGAAGACCGAATGCCTCCGCCCGCCGGTGAGCAATGTGACCCTGGAGCTGATTGTGATGGCTCCATAGCCCGTGCCGGACCTGCTGCTGACCGACCGCCTGATGGTGCAGGCCCGGAAGCAGGGCATCCGGCTGGCGCTGGTGGTGACCAAGTGCGACCTGGACGGCGGGGCGCTGGCCAGGGAGCTGGAGACCCAGTACGCAGGCGCGGAGACGCCGGTACTGGCGGTCAGCTCGGAAACCGGCGAAGGGCTGGAGGCGCTCCAGAACCTGATGACCGGAGAGCTGGTTTGCCTGGCGGGCCAGAGCGGCGTGGGCAAGAGCACGCTGCTGAACACCATGCTGGGGCTGGAGCTGGAGACGGGCGCCATCAGCGAAAAGATCCGCCGGGGAAAGAACACCACCCGCCGGGCGGAGCTGATGATGAAAAACGGCCTGCGGGTGCTGGACACGGCGGGCTTCAGCCTGCTGGAGCTGGACGGAAAAACCGAAGAGCCCATCACCCTGAAGGAGGCCTGGCCGGAATTTTTGCCCTATGAGGGCCATTGCCGCTTTGAACCCTGCTACCACGACCGGGAGCCTGGCTGCGCGGTGACGGCTGCCTGTGCTGAAGGAAAGATCAACCGGGAACGGCTGGAGAGATACAGAAGCCTGCTGGCGGACGCCCGGCAGGCCTGGAGGGAGCGCTATGATTAAGGTGGCACCATCCATCCTGGCGGCGGACACGCTGAACCTGGAGCGGGACATCCGCCGGGTATCCGAGGCAGGCTGTGACCTGCTGCATGTGGACATTATGGACGCGCATTTTGTTCCCAATATGAGCTTTGCCCCCGCCCATGTGCGGGCCATCCACGAGCGCTTTCCGGAGCTGAAGCTGGATGTGCACCTGATGATGGACAACCCGGAGGAGTATATCGAGCGCTTTATGCGCAGCGGCGCCTGGGGCATCACCATCCATCGGGAGATCCCGGGAGATGTGCAGGGAATGCTGCGGCAGATTCGTTTATTGGGGGGAAGCGCGGGGCTTTCTGTCAAGCCCGGCACCCCGGTGCGGGAGATTCTGCCCCTGCTGCCGGAATGCGATATGGTGCTGGTGATGACGGTGGAGCCGGGCTTTGGCGGCCAGCAGTTCCGCTGGGACATGCTGGAAAAGCTGCGGGAGCTGCGGGCGGCGGGTTATCAGGGCCTGATCGAGGCCGATGGCGGCGTGACGCTCCACAATCTGCCGGACCTGAAGCAGGCCGGGCTGGATGTGGCTGTGATGGGCACGGCGATGTTCCGCTCCAGGCAGCTGGCGGAGGACATTGCCCGGATCCACGCCATGTGACGGGCCGGCGGGGCCGTTTCTCCATCGATAATAAACATTGATATAAAACAGAAATTGCTGCGGGGTGATACAATGCGGAAATTCAAAAAAATCCTGCTGTGCGCGGCGGCATGCCTGCTGCTGCCGGTATGGGCCGGTGCGGAGGACTGGTATCTCTCCGGCGTGCGGGTGGACACCGAGAACGCGGCGGAGATCGACGCGGACGCCCTGAACCGGGCGGGCGTGCTGACCCTGAATGAGGACGGCACCGCCGCTCTCACCGAGACGGACATCGGCTCCCTCAACGGCAGCTGGTCGGAGGAGGAGGGAGTTATCACCCTGACCGGCGGAGACGGCACCACCCTGCTGCTGAGCCGGACAGAGGACAGCATCGAGATGAAGGTGACCGGCCTGGTGCTGGTATTTACGCAGGTACAGGCGTCGCAGGAGCAGGCGTTCACGCCGCCGACCGCCATCCGGGCGGAAGAGGCGACGCAGTTTTACGGGGACTGGCAGGCCATCCACGAGCGCTTTCCGGAGCTGAAGCTGGATGTGCACCTGATGATGGACAACCCGGAGGAGTATATCGAGCGCTTTATGCGCAGCGGCGCCTGGGGCATCACCATCCATCGGGAGATCCCGGGAGATGTGCAGGGAATGCTGCGGCAGATTCGTTTATTGGGGGGAAGCGCGGGGCTTTCTGTCAAGCCCGGCACCCCGGTGCGGGAGATTCTGCCCCTGCTGCCGGAATGCGATATGGTGCTGGTGATGACGGTGGAGCCGGGCTTTGGCGGCCAGCAGTTCCGCTGGGACATGCTGGAAAAGCTGCGGGAGCTGCGGGCGGCGGGTTATCAGGGCCTGATCGAGGCCGATGGCGGCGTGACGCTCCACAATCTGCCGGACCTGAAGCAGGCCGGGCTGGATGTGGCTGTGATGGGCACGGCGATGTTCCGCTCCAGGCAGCTGGCGGAGGACATTGCCCGGATCCACGCCATGTGACGGGCCGGCGGGGCCGTTTCTCCATCGATAATAAACATTGATATAAAACAGAAATTGCTGCGGGGTGATACAATGCGGAAATTCAAAAAAATCCTGCTGTGCGCGGCGGCATGCCTGCTGCTGCCGGTATGGGCCGGTGCGGAGGACTGGTATCTCTCCGGCGTGCGGGTGGACACCGAGAACGCGGCGGAGATCGACGCGGACGCCCTGAACCGGGCGGGCGTGCTGACCCTGAATGAGGACGGCACCGCCGCTCTCACCGAGACGGACATCGGCTCCCTCAACGGCAGCTGGTCGGAGGAGGAGGGAGTTATCACCCTGACCGGCGGAGACGGCACCACCCTGCTGCTGAGCCGGACAGAGGACAGCATCGAGATGAAGGTGACCGGCCTGGTGCTGGTATTTACGCAGGTACAGGCGTCGCAGGAGCAGGCGTTCACGCCGCCGACCGCCATCCGGGCGGAAGAGGCGACGCAGTTTTACGGGGACTGGCAGGCACGCTGGTGCGTGGCCGGCGGGATCACGGTGGCCATGAGCGACACCGGCGACAGCCTGGGCTTTACGGTGAACGGGCAGGGCGTATGGCTCCTGCGGGGCGAAAAGCAGATCGCCTGCGCCGCCGCCTTCCAGGATGGGGTGCTGGCACTGCCGGACCTGGGGGTGGCTCTGGCCCTGGATGATGATGGAAGCCTGAGCATGGTGCAGGGGAGCCTGACCTTCTTCCTGTACCCAGCGGAATGATAGGGAGGACACGGAGATGAAAAAGCTGCTTGCGGTGGTAACGGCCCTGATGCTGCTGTGCGGCACGGCCCATGCGCTGAGCGCCCGGGAGGTGGCGGGCCTGTGGAAGTCGGTCACGATGACGGCCGTCAGTGACGGCACCCGCTATGATGCCGTTGGAGACCTGGAGATCGAGCTGAACGCGGACGGCACCTTCTGCTTTCCCAGCGAGGAGAGCGGCGAGGTGTACACCTGGGAGATTGACGGGGAGCAGATCCGGCTGTACAACCCGGACGGCTCCCTCTCCGGCGTGACGATCACCCTGGAGGGGGATACGCTGGTGCTGGACGACGGCGAATACCGCTTTGAAATGAAGAAGGATGAAGCGTGATGTCAGCTCCCTTTATGACGACCCTGTGCTACCTGGAGCGGGAGGGAAGCTACCTGATGCTCCACCGGGTCAAAAAGAAGAACGACATGAACCACGACAAGTGGATCGGTGTGGGCGGCCACTTTGAGGACAGGGAGTCTCCGGAGGACTGCGTGCTGCGGGAAACCCGGGAGGAGACCGGCCTGACCCTGACCGACTACCGGCTGCGGGGCGTGGTGACCTTTCTGTGCGGCGACATTCAGGAATATATGTTCCTCTACACCGCCACCGGCTGGACGGGAGAAATGACCGACTGCACCGAAGGCACGCTGGAATGGGTGCCCAAGGGCCGGGTGCCGGAGCTGCCCATCTGGGAGGGGGATAAGGTGTTCTTCCGCCTGCTGGAGGAGGAGCGGCCCTTCTTTTCGCTGAAGCTGGTGTATGAGGGAGAGCGGCTGACGGAGGCCGTGGTGGATGGAACACCGATCGCGGCTGGTTCTTCATCGCAAGTTCACAATGCTGTGTAAAAATCAGGATGGCCCTTCCCATCCGGCGGCCGCAAGGAGCGTGAAAGCGTGAAAAAGGATATCAAGCCCCCGAAAAAACCGATTATCTTCTACTATGTGATTGTGCTGGTGATCCTGCTGGTCATCAATCTGTTTTTGCTGCCCTCCTATACAAGCAGCAGCACCACCACCGTGACAGAGGTGAACTACAGCGATTTCCTGCTGATGCTCAACGGCAAGCTGGTGGACGCGGCGGAGATCGACACGGATGAGATTACCTTCTCGGCCACCATCAGCGGCACGAAGAGCTACTTCAAAACCGGCCTGATCGACGACCCCAACCTGGTGCAGCGCATGATCGACGCGGGGGTCACCTTTACCCAGGTGATTCCGGAGGAGGCCAACCCCATCCTCACCTTTTTGCTGAGCTGGGTGCTGCCGCTGGTGCTGTTCTTTGTGCTGGGCCAGCTGCTGATGCGCTCCATGACGAAAAACATGGGCGGCGGCGGAGGGATGATGTCCTTCGGCAAGAGCAACGCCAAGGTGTATGTGGCGGCCCAGACCGGCAAATCCTTTGCGGATGTGGCCGGTGAGGACGAGGCCAAGGCGGCGCTGAAGGAGATCGTGGACTTTTTGCACGACCCGGACAAGTACCGTGACATCGGCGCGAAGCTGCCCAAGGGTGCCCTGCTGGTGGGCCCTCCCGGTACCGGCAAAACCCTGCTGGCCCAGGCGGTGGCCGGTGAGGCGCATGTGCCCTTCTTCTCCATCTCCGGCTCGGAGTTTGTGGAGATGTTTGTGGGCATGGGCGCAGCCCGTGTGCGCGACCTGTTCAAGCAGGCACAGGACAAGGCCCCCTGTATTGTGTTTATCGATGAGATCGACGCCATCGGCAAAAAGCGCGACGGGGCCATTACCAGCAACGATGAGCGGGAGCAGACCCTGAACCAGCTGCTGACGGAGATGGACGGCTTTGACGGCGGCAAGGGCGTGGTGATTCTGGCGGCGACCAACCGGCCGGACAGCCTGGACAAAGCCCTGCTGCGCCCGGGCCGCTTTGACCGCCGGGTGCCTGTGGAGCTGCCGGACCTGGCGGGCCGTGAGGCCATCCTGAAGGTGCACGCCAAGGATGTGAAGATGTCCCCCAATGTGAATTACCGGGACATTGCCCTGGCCACCAGCGGCACCTCCGGCGCCGAGCTGGCCAACATCATCAACGAGGGTGCCCTGCTGGCGGTGAAGGAAGGCCGCAAGCAGGTGGAGCAGCGGGACCTGGAGGAGGCCATTGAGACCGTACTGGCGGGCTATCAGCGCAAGGGCGCTGTGATCAGCCCCAAGGAAAAGCAGGTGATCTCCTACCACGAGATCGGCCACGCGCTGGTGGCGGCAAGGCAGAAATCCTCCGCGCCGGTGCACAAGATCACCATTATTCCCCGCACCTCCGGCGCGCTGGGCTATACCATGCAGGTGGACGAGGATGAGCACTACCTGATGACCCGCGAGGAGCTGTTCAACAAGATCGTGACCCTCACCGCCGGCCGCGCCGCGGAGGAGCTGATCTTCAATGAGCTGACCTCCGGCGCCGCCAACGACATTGAGCAGGCCACCAAGCTGGCCCGCACCATGGTGGCCCGGCTGGGCATGAGCGAGGAATTCGGCATGGTGGCGCTGGAAACGGTGAACAATATATACCTGAGCGGCGACACCTCCCTGGCTTGCTCCCCCGAGACCTCAACCCGCATCGACCAGCAGGTGATGGCCATTATCGGCAAGGCCCACGGCATCGCGATGGACATTCTGAAAAAGGACGAGCCCAAGCTGCACGAGCTGGCGGCCTACCTGCTGGAGCGGGAGACCATTACCGGCGAGCAGTTTATGGAGATCCTGGACCGAATGCCGGAGCATGTGGAAGCCTCCTCCGGAAACGAGCCGGAGCAGCCGGTACAAAAGGAAATCTGAACAGAAACCCAAAAGCAGCCCTTCCGGCGATAAAAACCGGAAGGGCTGCATTGCTGATATCAGGAAAGCTTATTCCACCACATGGAGCAGGTTGATCAGCAGCACCCACACCAGGCCGTAATAGCTGACCACGGCCACCAGGTCGTTCAGGGTGGTGATCAGCGGGCCGGAGGCCACTGCGGGGTCCACCTTGATCTTTTTGAAGAACATGGGGATCAGCGTGCCGGTGAGGCTGGAGATCAGCATGGCCAGCACCATGGAAACCCCGATGCAGCCGCTGATCAGGAAGCTGAAGCCGGGGGCCTTGCTCTTGGCCAGCCAGATGTACAGGCCCACAAACACAAAGGCGATCAGCCCCAGAATGATGCCGTTGCAGATGCCTACCCGGCCCTCCTTGAAGACCAGATGGAGCTTCTGCTTGCCGGAGAGGGTCTCGTCGGTCAGCACCCGGATGGTTACCGCCAGCGACTGGGTGCCCACATTGCCCGCCATGTCCAGGATCAGGGACTGGAAGGCCACCACAATGGGCAGCATGCCAATCACCGGCTCCTCAAAAATGCCCACCACGGTGGAGACCAGCAGGCCCAGCACCATCAGGATCAGCAGCCAGGGAATGCGCTTTTTCAGGCTCTGCAGCAGGGTTTCGTTCAAGTCCTCCTCGGCGGTGAGGCCGGCGAACTTGGCGTAGTCCTCGCCCATCTCCTCATCCACCACCTCTACCAGGTCCTGGGAGGTGATGACGCCCAGCAGGTGCATGTCGCTGTCCAGCACGGGAATGGAGTCCTCGCTGTAATCCTTCAGCTGCTCAATGCACTCGTCCACGCTCTCGTGGTCGTATACATAGGGGTAGGAGGTGGTGACCAGGGTGTCCAGATCGGTGCCCTCCCGGGCGATGATCAGGTCCTGCAGGGTGATGGCGCCGTAAAAGGTCTTGTCCTCGTCCAGCACATAGATGGTGGAGAGGTTATCGTTCTCAGCGGCCTGCTTCACCAGCTGGCGCATGGCCTTTTTTACGCTGATGCCCCGGTCGATGACGATATAGTTGGTGGTCATCTTGCTGCCGATCTCGTCGTCCTCGTAGGACTGGATCAGCTGCACATCCCGTCGGGCTTCCTCGTCCATCTGCTGGATGATGGCTTCCTTTTGCTTTTCATCCAGATCATCCAGCACATCCACGGCATCGTCGGCGTCCATCTTTTCCACGATGTCGGCGGCGGTGTCGATGCTCAGCTCCTCCAGGTAGGTGCTGGCGTCGTCCAGGTAGGCAAAGATCTCGGAGACCTCATCCGCGCCCAGCAGGTGATACAGCCTGCTGCGTTCCTCCGGGGAAAGGCGCTCCAGCACATTGGCGATGTCGTTGTAGTGGTAATCCGCCAGCTTTTCCAGCTTTTCGTCGGGGGTCAGCTCGCCGCTGCGGATGATGTCCACCAGCTCCTGCTCATAGTCAGGATGCTCAAAAACTTCTTCTTCCTGTTCGTCCTTTTCTTTTTCTTCCGTCTCATTCTCCATGTGGAGACGGGTTTCTTTTTCCTCTCCCATTGGAAAAAACTCCTTTCTGTTGAAATGACGCACAAAAAGCCCCGGATCGGAGATGGCTTTTTGCACAGCAAAAAACTGCCGTCAGGTCACAGGCAGGAGCACAGTATTCGTAGCAAAGGGGTCAGCCCGGTAAGCGCCGGGCAAACGGTTTGCCGCCCGTACTGTCCCCTATACTGTCATGACCGTCCACCCGGGCTCACCCCACTTTCGTTATCAGATGAGAAAATTATACCGAAAAAAGCGGAATTGTCAACCGGAATGTGAAAGAAATCGCAAGCGGGGAAGGGTTTACACACCGTCGGAACCGTGCTACAATGCGCTGTGGGAGCCGATTCATGGCTCAGGGAGGAAACATGGCAAAAAGAATTTTACCGGCGCTGCTGGCGTTGGTGCTGATGCTGGCGGCCTTCGGTGCCGTCGCAGAGGAGGAAACGGCCCTTTCCGTGGGGGACAAGGGCACGGCGGTGGTGGAAATGAAGGAGAGGCTGTATGAGCTGGGCTATTACAACAAGGACAGCTTTACCAGGACCTTTACCGACGACACCGCCGACCGGCTGAAGGAGTTCCAGCGGGTGAACGGGCTGGAGGAGACCGGGATGCTGGACACGCAGACGAGAGAGGCGCTGTATTCCGATGCGGCCATCAAGGCGCCGGTGCCTACGCCGCAGCCCTACGCCACCCCCGCGCCCACACCGGTGGTGGAATACCCCGCCCGGGACGAGGACGGCTACCTGGCGGAGGCGGAGCAGACGGAGTTTGTGTACGAAAACGACGACGAAGGCCTGTGGGTCTACCTCAGTGACAGCCTGCAGGTGACCATCACCCGGCGGGAGGACAATCGGGTGCCCCTCATCTGGTTTGAGACAGACATCCGCACCCGGGGCGAGGAGCGCCTGCGCACCGTGGAGACCAACCCGGACAAGCCGGGCACAAAATTCCGCTATCCCTATGATATTGCCCGCGACAATGGCTTTGTGCTGGGCTTTTCGGATGACTTTTACGGGGACCGGGTGTCCTCCAAAAAGACGCTGGGCATCATCATCCGGGAGGGAAAGATCATCAGCGACAAGACCAACACCAAGGCTTCCACCAAGCTGCCCAACCTGGACATGATGGCCCAGTATGCCGACGGCACGCTGAAGGTGTATCGCAGCTATGAGTACACTGCGCAGGAGCTGCTGGACATGGGCGCCATCAATGTGTTTTCCTTCGGGCCGGTGATGATCCGGGACGGAGAGATCTCCAGCCTGATGGTTTCCGGCCACTACAGCGACAACGAGCCCCGACAGGCGCTGGGCATGATTGAGCCGGGGCATTATTTCCTGGTGTCGGTGCAGGGGCGGCTGAAGAACAGCCAGGGCTGCGACCTGTGGCATGTGGCCGGCATCATGCTGGAGCACGGCGTGACAGAGGCCCTTAACCTGGATGGCGGCAATACCATGGCCCTCGTTTTCAGGGGGCGGATGCTCAACAAGCTGGCCGTGTGGAACAAGCAGAGCTTTGTACGCACGGTGACCTCCCTCATCGGAGTGGGATATACAGAGAACATGGCGCGGTGAAAAAGGGCAATCAAAAAGCCGGAAAGCTCCGGCTTTTTGTGTGAGGGAAATTACCGCAGGAACATTCGCAGCAGCCGTTCCTTCCATTTGCTCTGATGGGGCTGATAGCGCATGGGCAGGTCCAGCCAGGTCTTTTTGTCCACTACGCTGCGGCGGTGAGAGAAGGCCTCAAAGCCTGCGCGGCCGTGATAGCTGCCCATGCCGCTCTCTCCCAGGCCGCCGAAGCCCATGGCGCTGGTGGCCAGGTGGATCACGGTGTCGTTGATACAGGCACCGCCGCTGGGAAGGCGGGTGAGCATGGTGTCGATATGGGCCCGGTCGGAGGAAAAGAGATAGAGGGCGAGGGGCTTTGGCAGGCCCTGCAGGAGAGGAACAAGCTCCTCAAAGCGGCCGAAGGAAAGAATGGGCAGGATGGGCCCAAAGATCTCCTCCTGCATCACCGGGTCGTCCCAGCACACATCCTCCAGCACGGTGGGGGCGATCTGCAGGGTCTCCCGGCGCGCCTCACCGCCATAGGCCACACGGGTCATCAGCCCGGTGAGCCGGTCGAAATGCTTTTCGTTGACGATACGGCCCCAGTCCGGATTCTCCAGCGGATGCTCACCGTATTGCCGGCGGATCTCCGCAATGATGGCGGTTTGCAGCTCCTTTGCGACAGAGCGCTCTGCCAGCACATAGTCCGGAGCCACGCAGGTCTGCCCGCAGTTGAGGTATTTGCCAAAAACGATGCGGCGGGCCGCCAGCGGCAGGTCGGCGGTGCTGTCCACAATGCAGGGGCTTTTGCCGCCCAGCTCCAGCACGGCGGGGGTCAGGGTTTCCGCCGTGTGGCGCAGCACCTCTCTGCCCACCGCCTGGCTTCCGGTGAAAAAGATGAAATCGAATTTCTGCTCCAGCAGCTGAGCGTTTTCCTGCCTGCCGCCGGTCACCACGGCGATGTACTCCTCCGGGAAGGCCTCCCCCAGCAGGCGGGCCAGCAGGGCGGAGGTGGCGGGAGAATAGGCGCTGGGCTTGAGGATCACGGTGTCCCCGGCGGCGATGGCATCCGCCAGCGGGTCCAGGGTGAGCAGCACCGGATAGTTCCAGGGGCTCATGATGAGGGTGTTGCCCAGCGGCATGGCCTGGGTAAAGCTGCGGGAGGCGAACTGGGCCAGCGGCGTGCGCACCCGGTGCTGCCCGGCATAGCGCCGCAGATGCCGTCGCATATGGCTCACCTCGGTGAGGGCCAGCCCGGTCTCGCACATCAGGCTTTCGTAAGCACTTTTGCCCAGATCGGCGCGGAGGGCCTGGGCCAGCTCCTCCTCATGGCTCTAGATCAGGGTATAGAGCCGGTCCAGCATCTGCCGGCGAAAGGCGAGGGGGATCGTTGCGCCGGACTGGAAATAGGTCCGCTGGGCGGCGAGCAGCTCCGGAATGGTTTTCATGATTGCTCCTTTATGTCATTCCGCCGTGAGACGGACCGTGACGGGCGCACCGCCGGCAGAGAGGGGAAAGCGGCCGGAGGCTGTGCCTGCCTCCGCCAGGTATTCGCCCCGGAAGCCCTCCAGCTCCGCCACACCGTCGGCGTTGGTGAGGAGGGTGCGGTCGGTGGTCCACTCTTCCCGGATCAGGTGATGAAGGCGATGGTAGGCAGGCTTGAGGGAACCGTCCTTGCGGATCACGCCGCTGGGGGCATTCAGCCATGCGCCGTCGCCGAAATCCCAGTTGGTGATGGCGGTGACCTGCGGGTGGTTCTCAAACAGGTTGCGGTACATTTTTTCCAGCTCATCCGCCTGCATTTCCTGATATTCCGGGGAGGTGTCCTCGTCCCGGTAGTGGGCGTCCTGCAGGTCGGTGATCTCCGGCGCCACCAGCGGCCCGGCCACGATGGTGTTTTCGGTAAAATGGATGGGCAGGCCGAAGCGCTCAAAGCGGCTGAGCACCTCCTCCTGCTTTTCCCTGCCCCAGATGCGCTGGTGCTGGTGGGACTGCAGGCCGATCACGCTGATGGGCACCCCCGCGTTGAGACAGCCGTCGATCAGGATCTCATAGCGGGCGGACATGTCAAAATCATTCAGCAGCAGGATGCCGTCCGGGTTGGCCTCCTTTGCGGCGGCGAAGACCTCCCGGATCAGCCCCACACGGCCCTTCAGCCTGCACATGCGGGTGGCGGCATTGTCATACTTATCGTAGATGGGCATGATGACCACCTCGTTGATCACATCCCACATGTCCACCAGCCCACGGAAGGTACCCACCTCCCGGTGGATGCGGTCCAGCTGCTTGCGGAGAATGGTGGCGTCGTCGTATTGCAGCAGCCAGGGAGCGCATACGGTCTGCCAGCACAGGGGATGGCCCTTGACCCGCACGCCCTTTGAGGTAAGAAAGTGCGCGGCGGACAGATATTCTTCGGTGCGGGGATGGCCCTCGGTGGGCTCAAACTGGCCCCAGTAGAAGGGAAGTGTGCCGTAATTGAACAGGCCCAGCCACTTTTCCATCCGGTCCTTCAGGCGGGGATCATCCTGCCCGCCGTTGGCGAAGGGAATGGACTCAAAGGCGCCGCAGCCGAAGAGAAACTCGTGATTGACAAGCCGGACCCGGACGGAGGTATTTGCCATCGGAGCGCCGCTTGCATCCAGTATCCGCACGGCGGCGGTTGCTTTCCGGTCAGAGATCATGGGAGAGGACAGCTCCTTTCTGTTCCGATATGCCGATATTTTACCGGGATGGCGGCGGCTTGTCAATCGGCTGTGGGGATTTTGCCCGCTGGGCGGGCCTTTGCCGATTTTTGCGGTAAAAAGCTGCGGCCGGAAAAGCAAACTATTGAAACGGCGCTTCCTCTGTGATAAAATAAAGATAAGCCTTAACAGAGCGGAGGTGATTGCGATGGGTGATGGCAACGAACTGAACGAACTGGAGCAGGCCAGGCGAAAGGACGGGTAGAAAATCGCGATAACTGATATTGCGATCAATAAAGTTCCATTGATCCGATATCCCGGCATCCCGGAAGAGCAATACGAAATTTTGCGGCAGATTGCAAGGGAAGTGTTGATTATTTCCCGTGACAGAAATGACGGCAACGAGGTGGCAATCACCTATAGCCTTGACAGTCAGCGGCTGAAAAGCGAAGGCAAGGCATATTATGGCGTTGCTCTGGGTGATCGCAGTTCCGTTGACCCGGGAGAAGATGCTGCTGCCTATCATTTGTTGAATTCCAGCGGCAGAAATGTGGTTGTTACAGTACATAATCATCCTTCGCTTTCCCTGATTTCATTGGCGGATGCAGCATTTCTCCTTGAATATGCAAGTGTAAAAATGATTGTCGCTGTTACGAATCTTGGTGGGATTTTCTACCTCACAAAAGCTGAAAGATATAATCATGATGAGGCAGTTTTGCTGTTTCGGAAGGCTGCCATGGTTGCAGAAGATCCTGCCTCATTGAAATCACGGCAGGATGCGGCAAAGTTTTTCCTGACGCATTGCAAGAGCGTTGGATTACTGTACGGAGACCGATAAGGGGTGTATGATGATGACGGGAAAGCACATTATTCTTGGAGAAGGTGAACAGGAATACAAAGAAGCAGTGGAGAGAATGCTGCTTCAGGCGTAGAAAATAGAAAAGACAAAAAAAATCAAAGAGGAATTAAGTGCGATACTTGACCCGCTGGTGATGGCCATTGAAAAAAAGGATGTAACTGCGGCGCAGCAATAAGCATCGAACACGAGGAGTTTAAACAGGGCCCGGCCTTACCGCAATGATGGGGGCGGGCCCTGTTTGTGTGTAGAGAAAAACGCAAAGAGCTGCGGGAATTT
>R03__coassemble_391_pt1 | contig 26057 bp, 27 predicted proteins | sample R03__metabat2_high_PE_065 | metagenome-assembled genome bin R03 | reverse complement strand
CACACCCTCAAAGAGGATCTGGCCGCCGGTGGGCTGCTCCAGCAGGTTGAGGCAGCGCAGGAAGGTGGTTTTGCCGGAGCCGGAGGGCCCGATCAGCACCACCTTTTCGCCGGGCATGATGTCCTGGTCCACGCTCTTGAGGACCTCCAGGTTGTCAAAGCTTTTCTTCAGTCCGCGGACAGAGATCAGGGGCTCGCCCTGCTTAACGCTTGTCACTTTCACGCAGCCTCCTCTCAAGCACACCAACCGCCTTGGTCAGGCCAACCACCAGGATCAGATAGATGATGGCGACCGCAATCAGGGGCATAAAAGCGGAATAGGTCACGCCGCGGATGCGGTTGCCGGCGTAGGTCAGGTCATGCACGGCGGCATAGCCTGCCACGGAGGTCTCCTTCAGCAGTACGATAAACTCGTTGCACAGGGTGGGGATGGTATTCTTCAGCACCTGCGGCGCAATGACATACCACATGGTCTGCACATAGTTGAGGCCCAGGCTGCGGCCTGCCTCGGTCTGGCCCTTTTCGATGGAGAGGATGCCGCCCCGGATAATCTCACTCACATAGGCACCGCTGTTGATGCCGAAGGAGAGGGCCGCCACTATCAGGCCGTTGGAGGAGGACGCAAAGATGACATAGTACATGATCAGCAGCTGGATGACCATAGGCGTGCCGCGGATCACCGTGGTGTAGAGCTTGCAGAGGGCGTTGAGCACCTTCATGACCCCACGGCCAAAGCTGGGACGCTTGCTCTTCAGCGTGAGGTCCCAGGTGGTGCGGACCAGTGCGACAGCCACGCCAATCACGATGCCGATGGCCAGGGCAATTACGGTAATGAGCAGCGTGTTCTCCAGGCCGGTGAGCAGGCTCTTCCAGCGGTCCTTCTGGATAAAGTTCAGGTCAAACTCGGCGCAGATACCGGCCCACCAGGTTTGCAGGGAGGTGACAAAATTCTCCACGGTACAGCCTCCAGTCGTAGGATCAGGGCGTAAATCAGAAAATCGGGAGCGGTTAAAAACCGCCCCCGTCAGCAGCTTGAAGATTATTCAGCGGTGATGTACTTGGCAACGATGGCATCGATGGTGCCGTCAGCCTTCATCTCGGCCAGGGCGGCGTTGATGGCATCCAGCAGCTCGGTCTTCTCCTTGGCCACCACGATGGCGTAATCCTCGGTGGTGTAGGCAGTCTCGAGGATCTTCAGGCCCTCGTTGGCAGCCACATAGTTCTTGGCGGGATCGCTGTCGATGATGACGCAGTCGATCTTGCCGGCGGCCAGGGCCATGGCAGCCTCGTTGCCGGTCTGATACTCCAGCACGGTGCCGGTCTTGCCGTCGAAGTCGTCCAGCGCATAGATATCACCGGTGGTGGCAGTCTGCACGCCGATCTGCCAGTTCTTGCCTTCAACATACAGGTCGTCCAGAGAGGTGATCTCGCTGTCCTCGCGGACAATGATCACCTGCACGCCGGAAGCGTAGCTGTCGGAGAAGTTGATCAGCTGAGCGCGCTCCTCGGTCACGGTGATGGCGCCCAGGGCCACATCGGCCTTGCCGGACTGCACAGCGGGGATGCAGGCAGAGAACTCCATGTCGTCGATCTGAGGCTCATAGCCCAGCTTCTCGCACAGGGCGCGGAAGATCTCCACGTCGATGCCGGCGAAATCGTCGCCTTCCACAAACTCATAGGGAGGGAAGGACGCATTGGTGCACATCACCAGGGTATCGGCCATGGCCACAGCGGTCATGGACAGGGCCAGCGCCAGGGCCAGCACAACAGCAACAAACTTTTTCATCATGATTTCCTCCTCAGGATGCAAAATAGTGCTTGGAACGCGGTTATTATAGCACCGAAATGGTGTTTGTCAAGGGAAAAATTGCAAATCGCATTCATGAAGTATGCATAAAGATGCAATCATTCCACCATCAGGCAGTCTGTGTGCAGGGTAAGCCCCGGGCAGTATGCTTCCACGGTGTCTCCCTCCGCCCGGATGGAGATCTGCCGCAGGTTCTCCGCCAGGGAGGGATGAGTGGAAACGCCGTCATCGTCATACCAGGGCGTCCGCAGTTCCGCACCGCTGTCCACCCAGCCCACAGGCGTCAGGTCGGTAAAGTTCAGCTCGTCCACACTTTCTGCCGGGGCGGCCAGGGGCAGCACGCTGCCCCGCCGCACGAACACGGGCACCTCGTTCAGCTGCGCCTCCACCCAGTGATGCCCGGCCTCCAGCGCCTCCAGGTCGAAATCCTCCCCGGAGCGGAAACGGATGAGGAGCATGTCCTCCGGCAGGTACACATGGCGGCCCCGGGCATTCTGCTCCAGCACGGGCGCCAGCATCACTCCGTGGCCGAACAGCACCTGATCCTCCACTCTGCGGGCGGTGTCGTCCTCCGGGTAGTCAAAGCCCAGCGGACGGAACAGCAGCCCATTGCCCAGGGCGGCCTGCATGAACTCGCTGTAGATGTAAGGAATCAGGGCATAGCGCACGGTGAGGATGTTCCGCATGTCCTCCCAGCGCTCAAAGCGGTAGGCCTCCTGCTCCCTGGTGCCCAGGGCGGAATGGTTGCGCATCAGCGGGGAGAACAGGGCCACCTCCAGCCAGCGCAGCAGCAGGTCGCCGGTGGTATCGCAGGAGAATCCGCCGATATCGGCGCCCGTGTACAGAAAGCCCGCCATGCTGAGAGAAGGCATCATCCGCAGGTTCAGTCCCAGGTGGCTCCACCAGGAGGAGTTGTCTCCCTGCCACACGCCCCCGTAGCGGTGCGCGCCGATGGAGGAAGCCCGGGCAAACAGCAGGTACCGGTGGTCCGGCCGGAAGGCGGCAAAGCTCTCGGCGGCGGCCTGGGTCATGTGGCTGCCGTAGATGTTGTGAACCCGGTCGTGCCGGTAGGTTTTCCCCTGCAGCCGGTGATAAAAGCGGCGGTAATCTTCCATATTGTTGGGCAGCTCGGAGGAGGGCTGCTTCAGCTTCTCCCATTCGGGCAGGGGCGCGTCCTTCTCCAGCAACGCGGCGGCCTGCTCCCGCAGCTCCGCCAGCTTTTCAGGGGTGTAGAACAGGGCAGGCTCGTTCATGTCGTTCCAGAAGCCCTCCACGCCGCACCGGATGAGCCGCTGGTACTTTTCGCCGAACCAGGCCCTGACCTCGGGCCGGAGAAAATCCGGGAAGGCGCTGAGCCCGGGCCACACGCCGGCGGAGAACTCCTCTCCGTCGGCCTTGCGGACAAAACAGTCCTTTTCGTGGCCTTCGTCATATACGCCAAAGCCGGGCTCCTGTTTGATGCCCGCGTCGATGATGGGCACCAGCCGCACATGGGTCTCCTTCAGCTCGGCGGAAAGGGCGGCAAGGTCGGGAATAAGGGCTTCGTCCCAGGTAAAGTCCCGGTAGCCGTCCATATAGTCGATGTCCATGCTCAGACCGTCCAGCGGGATATGCCGCTCCCGGTGGTTCTTTACCACACGGCGGGCATCCTCGGCGGAGGCATAGCCCCAGCGGCTCTGGATATAGCCGAAGGCCCACTTGGGAGGCAGATAGCTGGGACCGGTCAGCTCCCGCAGCTGGCGGCAGAGCTCAGCGGGGGAGGCGCCGGTGAGATAATATACGCTCTGGCCCAGCTCCGGCAGGGTGATGACCGCTTCATTCTCGTGGGTAAAGGCCAGGTCCCAGGTGATGAGGCCCGGGTCATCGATAAACAGGCCGAAGAGCTTTTCCGGGCCGCTGAAAATGACAAAATTATGGGAGCCGTACAGGCTGGCCCGGTCCTCCCGGTGGCTGAACTCGTCGGAGTTCCAGCTGCGGTAGAGGTGCCCCCGCTTGTTGATGCCCCGCACCGTTTCGCCCAGGCCCCAGATGATGTCATCCGGGGAGAGGGAAACGCGCAGACACAGGCCGTCGCCTGCTTCTACCGTTACGCCGGGAAAGGGCGCGGTGGAAGCAGGAACCTCCCGCACTACCGCGCCGGTGGGGATGGGCGTGCCGTAATCGTGCCGTAAAATCATCGCTTTGCCTCCAGAATCAGATGATACGCGGCATTCTACCATAAATCCGCCGGAAACACAACTTGCAATTGTCGGGAAAATCGGATATGATAGGAAGGAATTTTGGCTTTTGAGGAGACTTGGAATGCTGTATCTGATGCGACATGGACAGACAGAATGGAACCGGATGCGGATGCTGCAGGGCAGGTCCGATATCCCGCTGAATGAGACCGGCCGGCAAATGGCCCGGGACGCGGCGCAGCGGTACCGGGAGGTCAACTTTGATGTGTGCTTCTGCTCGCCGCTTCAGCGCGCGAGGGAGACCGCGGAGCTGTTCCTCGCCGGGCGGCAGGTGCCCATCCTGCCGGACGAACGGCTGGTGGAGATGTGCTTTGGTGACTATGAGGGCACTTCCGGCTTTGACCGGGAGGGGCACCCCCTTTGCGGCATGTTCTGCCATCCGGAAACCTACAGGCCGGTGGGCGGCTCGGAGAGCATTGAGAGCCTGTATGCCCGCTCCGCCTCCTTTGTCCGGGAAAAGGCCCTGCCGCTTTTGCGGGAGGGGAAGGATGTGCTGGTGGTGGCCCACGGCGCTCTGTGCCTGGGCGTGACCAACCAGGTCCGTCGGGTGCCGCTGGAAAAGTTCTGGGAGACCCTGCAGCGCAACTGCGAGCTGCAGCCCCTGACCGACGAAGAGGTGGAGGCTGCCTTTGGAGGCCCGGAGGGCTAATCCGCCGAAGGCAGCGGGAAGGCGCCCGCTATTCCGCCATTCCGGACCTGTACCCCCGACAGGACGCGTGATAAGATGAGGCTGTGGCAGAAAAGCCCGGAACGCTCCCAAAGTAACAATTTCTGCCGCGGGCTTGCAAAATGCAAGAATGTCTGTATAATAGGAAACAGTAAGGAGGTTTATCCCGTATGAAGAAATTTCTGGCAGTTCTGGCGGCCCTGGTGCTGGCCGTCGTACCCGTGCTGTCTTTGGCGGAGGAAACCGCCGCAGCCAGACAGGTGAATGTAGACATTGAGGCCAATGAGGATCTGTTCTCCGGCCTGCTTGGCGAGGAGGCCGGCAAGGCGATCGCCGAAACCCTCAACAGCCTGGGTGTAACGGTCACCGGATCCCAGGCCGGCATGCTGATGGAAGAAACCATGGGTGAGGGCACCCTGTACACGGTTGCCGCCGAGGCGGTGGACAACCTGATGTACTTTGCCACCAGCCTGCTGCCCTACACTTTTGTGCTGGACGCCGGCACCGTCACGAATCTGCTTTCCGGCGCGACCACCGGTGAGGTGACGCTGGACCTGGGCATGCTGGACGGCCTGATGGAGGAGCTGAGCAGTGTGGAGCTGTCTGCTTCCAACACCATGAGCGCCGTGCTCGGCCTGATGTTCAATGTGGAGTACAAGGACGACGGCTCCCTGACCCTGACCCTGACCCCCGACGACCTGACCGCAGTGCTGGACGCCGTGGCGGCGGATGCTCAGGAGACCAAGGGCCTGGATGAGCTGGTGGAGAAGTACACCGGCGTGAAGGGCGCCACCGATGCCCTGGTTGCCGGCATTGCCACGCTGAAGGAGCAGGTGACCCAGGTGGTGACCGACAGCATCCTGTTTATCAACGACGCGGACGGCAACATGCAGCTGTCTGTGCCCACCGCGAATGCCACCCTGCTGGCGGCCTATGAGCCCAAGGACGAGGATGGCCTGACCTGCGCGGAGCTGGTCCTGTCCACCGACGAGAGTGCCATTGCCTTCCGCATCCGCACCGACAATGTCTCTGTGGCTGTGCTGGATGAGCAGGTGACCACCCGCAACGAGGCGGACGAGCTGGTGTACGAGTATCCCTTCGCGCTGAAGCTGGACTGGAATTTGAATTCCTTTGAGGTGACCCTCAGCAGCTACGACCAGGTTGCCGCCGCTTTGGCCGCCACCTGGAATGACCTCGGCTGGAGCGCGTCGCTGAACTCCGGTGATACCGGTATGGATGTGTCCTTCGAAAAGGAAGAGGAAAACAAGTATCTGTTCACCCTGCTGATGGATGGCCTGGAGCTGAAGTGCGAAGCCACCAAAGAAGAAGGCATGGGTGAGGTGCTGCTCTCCCTCAACGATGTGGTGGCCCTGAAGGCGGTTTACACCGTGAGCGAGGTGGCTGCCCCTGCCGCATATGTGGCGGACAAGGAAAACGCCGTTTCCCTGCTGGAGCTGCTGATGGACTCCGACGCGCTGCAGAGCATGCTGGAGACCCTGAACGCCAACATGGATCAGGCGCTGAACGACTGCGCGCAGTATCTTCCCCAGTCCATGCAGGACCTGCTGAACAGCGCAAATACCACGGTCGTGGCTGAGTAAGCCAGGTGATTCCACGGTCCCCGGAGCTTTCCGGGGACTTTTTCTGTGGCGGAAAAGATTGAAAATCCTTCTGCGCTGTGTTATGATACCCTCATCTGGAAAAAGGGAACCAAGGAGGACGACGGTATGAAGATTGCGCTGCTGGAGCCGATCGGAGTTTCCAGTGAACTGATTGAGGAGCTGTCCGCACCCATCCGGGCCGCCGGGCATGAGTTTGTGTCCTGGCCGGACAAGACCACCGACCCGGAGGAGCTGATCCGCCGGGCCCAGGGCTGCGAAGCGGTGATGATCGCCAACAATCCCTTCCCGGCCCGGGTGGTGGAGTCGCTGCCGGAGCTGCGGCTGCTGGACGTGGCCTTTACCGGCATCGACCATGTGGCGCTGGATGCCTGCCGCGAAAAAGGAATCACCATCTGCAATGCCGCCAATTATTCCAACCAGACGGTGGCGGAAATGGCTGTGGGCATGACCATTGCCCTGCTGCGGAAGTTTTCTGCCGGAGACGCGGCTGTGCGCGGCGGCGGGACCTCCGCCGGGCTGATGGGCGGCGAGATCTGCGGGAAAACGGTCGGCATTGTAGGCACGGGCCGCATCGGCATGATGACTGCCAAGCTGTTCCTGGCCTTTGGCGCAAAGGTGATCGCCTGCAGCGGTCACGCCCGCCCTGACGCAGAGGCAATGGGCATTACCTACATGTCCCTGGAGGAGGTCATGGCCCGGGCGGACATCCTCTCCATCCACACGCCCAATACGCCTGCCACCCGGGGCCTGATCAGCCGGGAGATGATTGCCCGCATGAAGCCCACCGCGCTGCTGATCAACTGCGCCCGCGGCCCCATCGTGGACAGCGCCGCCCTGGCGGACGCCCTGAATGAGGGGCGCATTGCCGGAGCCGGCATTGATGTGTACAATGTGGAGCCGCCGATCCCGGACGGCGAGCCGCTGCTGCATGCGAAAAACACCCTGCTCACCCCTCATGTGGCCTTCCTCTCCCGGGAGGCCATGATCCGCCGGGCACATATTGTGTTTGCCAACCTGCAGGCCTGGCTGGACGGAAAGCCGGAGAATGTGTGCAAGTATTGAGACGGCATCTTGCAAACCGGCCGGAATTATGATAAAATCCCGCTTGTATAACTTTCCCGCGGGTCTCTTTCCCGTGGGAGTGATGAAATGTGAGGCGTCAGGTTATGAAGGTAATTACCACGCTTGAATTGAAGGATCATCTGGAAGAGCTCCGTGGTCAGAAGGTCTGCCTGCAGGGCTGGATCCGCAATCACCGCAAGCAGAAAAATATGGGCTTTATCGATTTTTACGATGGCACCTGCTTTAAAAACCCGCAGGTTGTGTACGATGCCAATATTGCCGATTTCGACAGGATCAGCACCCTGCATGTGGGCGCTGCCATCACGGTGACCGGCACGGTGGTGCCCTCCTACAAGGACCCCACCACCCCCGAGGTACAGGCCGAGGCCATCGCGCTGGAGGGCGACTGCCCGGAGGATTATCCGCTGCAGCCCAAGCGCCACAGTGTGGAATTCCTGCGGGAGATCGCCTATCTGCGGCCCCGCACCCGTCTGTTCCAGGCGGTGTTCCGCATCCGCTCGGTGGCGGCCATGGCCATCCATACCTACTTCCAGGACCGGGGCTATGTGTATGTGCACACCCCGCTGATTACCTCCAACGACGCGGAGGGTGCGGGTGATACCTTTACCGTCACCACGCTGCCGCCGGACAAGCAGGGCGATCACAGCCAGGATTTCTTCGGCAAGGCGACCTCCCTGGCGGTGAGCGGCCAGCTGGAGGGTGAGACCTTCGCCATGGCCTTCTCCAAGATCTACACCTTCGGCCCCACCTTCCGGGCAGAAAACAGCAACACCAAGACCCATGCGGCCGAGTTCTGGATGATCGAGCCGGAAATCGCCTTCTGCAACCTGGCACAGCTGATGGACATTGAGGAGGACTTCCTCAAGTTTGTGGTAAAGACTGTGCTGGAGAAGTGCCCCGACGAGCTGGCCTTCCTGGATGGCTTTACCAAGAGCGGGCTGCTGGAAAAGCTCAATGCCCTGGCGGTCAGCCATTGTGCCCGTGTGACCCATGAAGAGGCCATCACCATCCTGCGCAAGGCCATGGAGAACGGCACGAAGTTCCAGTTTGAGCCGAAGTATGGCGAGGATACCGCCAAGGAGCACGAGAAGTATCTGACCGAGGAGTATTTCCACTCTCCCGTGTTTGTGTACGACTGGCCCAAGGACATCAAGGCCTTCTATATGTACCAGAACGACGATGGCAAGACTGTTGCTGCTGTGGACCTGCTGGTGCCCGGTGCCGGCGAGCTGATGGGCGGCTCCCAGCGTGAGGACCGCTATGATGTGCTGGCTGCCCGCATGGATGCGCTGAACATCTCCAAAGAGCAGATGTACTGGTATGTGAATCTGCGCCGCTATGGCGGCTGCACCCACTCGGGCTTCGGCATGGGCTTTGAACGCCTGCTGATCTATCTTACCGGTGTGGACAACATCCGGGATGTTATCCCCTACGCCCGCACCCCCATGAACTGCGAATTCTGATGCCCAGGCACAGACAGGAGAAAAAAGATGAAGAAATGGCCGATGCTGCTTCTGGTCTCGCTGCTGCTTGTGCTGGCCGTGTCGGCCGCCTGCGCGCAGACCACCACCATCATGATGTACATGTGCGGCTCCGATATCTATGAGGACTGCATCGCGGACATGGAGGAGCTTACCTCCGCCGCGTCCGGGAGCGATGTCAACATTGTGGTGCTGGCGGGTGGCGCCAAGACCTGGGGCGACAAGCGGCTGAGCAACGGCGCGCTGAACCTGTTCACCATCCGGGATGGGGCCTGGTCGGGCATGACCAGCTGGGGCAAGGCCAATATGGGCAGTATCTCCACGCTGGAAAAGTTTATCAACCACTGCCTGGACAATTACGCGGCAGACCGCTATGTGCTGGTGCTGTGGGACCATGGCGGAGGTGCCATGTCCGGCATCTGCTTTGATGAGGTGTACAACGATGATGCCCTCACCGTGGCGGAGCTGTCCCAGGCGCTTTCGGAAATGAAGCAGCAGCGCCCCTCCTTCCACCTGGACATTCTCGGCTCCGACGCCTGCCTGATGGCCACCTATGAAATGGCGGCGGTCGCCAGGAATTACGCGGATTACTACATTGCCAGCGAGGAGCTGGAGCCATGGCTTGGCTGGTACTACACCAACTGGGTCAGCGCGCTGTGCGCCGATCCGGACATGAGCAGCCGGGACCTGGCCATTGCTGTGGTGGACTCCTACCGGTATGGCTGCGAGCGGGACGACCCGAACGATTACCTCACGCTCTCCGCGATTGACCTGAGCAAGATGGATGCGCTGATCTCCTGCGTGGACAGCCTGTCCGCCACGCTCACGGCGCAGCTCAGCGGCAGCATCTCCACCCTGAGCCGCACCTTCCAGAGCATGTATATCTTTGGCTCCTACTATGACGCCGGCTCGGATGGCATCGACATGACGGACTTCCTGACGGTTTGCGCCTCCTACGACGCCGAAACGGCGGAAAAGGCCCAGACGGCCCTGGCAGAGGCGGTGCTGTACAATTACCGCTCCAGCCTGGTGCCGGACGCGGAGGGCATGGCCATCTTTGTCCCCATGGAGTATGCCTCCACCTACGCCTCCAGCGTGCGTGCCGATTATGAAACGGGCGAGTTGGGCAGCTATGCGTCCTTCGTGAGCGCTTATGCCTCGGCGGTGGGCGGCTCCGGCTATACCTTCAGTGCCTCTGTCGGATCGCCGAGCCAGATGAGCGGCGATGACTATTACGGCACGGACTTTGTGGCCTCTGCCTATGACTACTCCTACGGCAGCAGCTGGGATGGCTGGGACTGGGACAGCGACCAGTGGGGCTGGTATGACGACAATAATACCTGGTGGACCTACGGCTATGGCGGAGATTACGGCTATGGCTACGGCTATGGCTCCGGCTTTGGCTACAATGGCAGCAACTATGGCTATGATTACGGCGACACCACCGCCTCCTCCGATACGGCCCAAAATGTGACGGGCTACATCAGCGGCAGCGCGGTAGGCGGAACCAGCCTTGTGATTGCGGGAGTGACCTCCGCGGCGGAAAGCGGGCAGGGCGCCGGAATCGTGATTGCAGGACAGGATGCCACCGCAACCGCCGGGCAGACCGCAACAGGGAGCACCGGGATCGTGATCGCCGGACAGACCGCGACAGAGACCCCCGGCGGCTCTTCCGCGGCGGCTACGCCCGCGCCGGACATGCCCGTGGTGATTGCGGGGCTTTCCACGCAGGCGCCGGCTGTCACGGCGGCGCCCGAAAGTGCAGCACTGGTGATTGCCGGGCTGTCCGCCCAGGCAACAGGTCAGGAGGCAGAGCAGTCTTCCGGGCAGACAGAGAGCAGCGGGGAAACCGTTGCCGGCGTCACCCTGCCGGACGGAATCCTGAACGGCACGGGCTTCAGCCTTGCGCTGTCGGATGAAGACATGGACAATCTGTCCTATGCGGAAGCGATCCTGCTGGCCGACCTCTCTGACGATGAGGAAAATGATTATCAGCTCCTGGGTGTGGTGCGGGATACCTGGGTGGACTGGCAGGGGAATACGGTATACTCCCTGTTTGACGGCACCTGGCCCTCCATCAATGGAATTCCCGTGGTGATGTATGACCAGTCCAAAACGGAACGCGTCCGCCGGAGCCTGGTGCCCGTGCTGCTGAACGATACCACCTTTACCTATCTGGTGGTGCAGTATGAGGCCGGAAGCGACACCGGCCGCATCGTCGGCTACAGCGAGGGCTGGAGCGAGAATGGCCTGCCCGCCCGCGGCATCACACCGCTGAAGGAGGGCGACACCTTTACGCCGGTCTACACGATGTATCTTGGCTCCGGCCTGACCGCCGGTCTGGCGGACATGACGGCAGCCAGCTCCTGGTACCGTGAGGAGGCGTACCGGATCGTGTGGGACGGCACGCAGGTGGTCACAAACCTGACACTGTCGGAGGCGGGCTTTGCCGACCGGTATCTCATTGCCTTCCGCCTGCACGATGTGTATGGCGGCAGCACGGATACCGCACTGAATACGATAACGCTGCAGTGATTGCGCGAAAATACCCGAACAAAAAAAGGAGGAATGAACCATGAAGAAGCTTTCCTGTGTTGCCCTGCTGCTGGCCCTGCTGGTGGCCGCCCTGCCCGCCCTCGCGGAGACGGTGGCCCTTGGCACCTGCACCCTGACCCTGCCGGATACCCTGGAGGCCGACGCGCTGACCGAGGAGGATGTGGAGTCCGGCATGACGGCATATTACTACAATGATGCTTACGACCTGGCCCTGTATGCCTTTGACGCGGAGGAGCTGACCCTGAGCGCCTACATGGAGCTGTATTCCGCTGAGGAGGGCGCCACCCAGAGCGGCATTGTGACCCTCAACGGCATTGAGGTGTCCTACTATACCTACCTGACCTCCGACGAGGAAGGCGAGTATTATGTCATCAATTACACCATGATTGAGGATAATGTGGCCTATGAGGTGGAGTTCTATGTCAACAATGATGACAATCTGAACGCCGCTTCCGCCGAGACTGCCGCCGTGATGGAGACCCTGACCCGTGCGCAGTAAGCGCCTGATTGCCCTCTGCCTGCTGCTCTGGCCGCTTTTCGCGGCTGCGCAGGCGGAGGGCGTTTCTTTACCCGGAACAGGACTGACGCTGGAGCTGGCCTCCGATGTGGACAGCTATCAGATTGACGAGGACAGCACCTGCACGGCGGACTGGGCCATCACCCTGAGTGACGGTGCGGAGGCGGAGCTGCAGGTGTATGTGTTCCCATCCGGTGGATTGACGCTGCAGGACCTGCTGGAGCTGGAGCAGACGCAGAACGAGGAGGACGGCTATTACTCCGCCATTGACGGGACGGCTGTCGCGGGCGTGGAGGCCATCCACCTGGTCAGGACTGCCGAGTATTTTGAGCAGGAATGGCAGTGCGTATCCTATATCCTGCCGGACGGGGAGAACTTTGTTCAGCTGACCTTCTGGTATACGGGGGACGAGGCGCTGACTCTTTCCCTGCTGATGGATACCCTGCGCTTTGCCGCAGAGGATACCGCCGAAGCGACGGAGACCCCTGCGGAAACGGCCCGGGGCAGCTATGTCAGCGGCCAGACAGAGCTGGGAGACAGCGGTATCTGGCTGACCCTTCCGGCAGACACCTGGTCCGATCCGCTGGGAGAGGAGGACACCGCCAACGATATGGTGGCCTGCTGGTTTGTGGATGACCTGGAGATTCAGGCCTATGTCTACACCTCCGACAGCACACTGGCGGAGATGGCCGCCGCCTTCCGGGGCGATGAGGCCTACACCTCATGCACCGAGCTGACTCTGGCGGACTGCGAGGCCTTGAGCTTCCGCATGGATACGGTCTCGGGCGGTGAGAGCTGGAGCTGCATCGGCTATTTGCTGCAGACGGAGAACAGCTTTGTGGAGCTGGCCTTCTGGTATCCCGGCGAGGAGCCGCCCGCTCAGCTGGCGGCGATGGTACAAAGCCTTTGCCAAAAATAAGAAAAGCAGCTCTGCGGCTGCTTTTTTCTTATGCCTGCGTCATGGGCTTGGTCACATCCACCCAGCCCTTTGCGCCGCTGAAGCGCTCCAGCTCCTCCGGGGTGACCCGTACGGCACTGCTTTCGGTACCGGCGGCGGGATAGACGATGTCCCACTGCCTCAGGCTCTCGTCCAGATAGATGGCCACTGCTTCGGGGATGCCGAAGGGACAAACTCCGCCAAAGTGCAGTCCGGTGAGACTCTCCAGCTGTTCGGCGGTCATCATTTTGGCCTTGGCCCCAAAGCAGTCCCGGTATTTCCGGTTGTCGATCCGCTGGTCTCCGGCCGCCACCACAAAAATGGGCCGGTCCTCCGCCATAAAGGAGAGCGTCTTGGCGATGCGCCCCTCCTCGCAGCCCAGCGCCTGCGCTGCCAGCGCCACCGTGGCGCTGGAAACAGAAAACTCGATCACCCGGTCCTCCGCGCTAAAGGCCCGAAGGGCTTCCCTTACATGCTGTGTGTCTGCCATGCTGTGCCCGCCTTTCATCGTTTCACGGCCATTGTATCACTGGCGGCCTGCGTTTGCAAGGGGCGCTGCTTGACAAAAAAGGGTTGGTATCGTAAAATGATGCGGCAGGCGGCGATTTGTGCTAAAAGTATGGAACCGGAGGGTCAGCTCATGGAAGAAAACACGGTGCGCGGCATTGTGGAGGAGATCGTGCGGGATTACCGGCACGGCAGGGTGATCGACAAGCTGTCCCTCACCAGCCCGCTGGACCGGGAGGCCATTCTGGAGGTGCTGGACAAGCTGTTCGGCATTCTGTACATGGGCTATTACCGGGACCGGGCGCTGAAGCTCTATGACCCGGATTCCGGGCTGGCGGTGATGGTGGAGGATTGCCTGTTCCGCCTGCAGAAGCAGGTACAGGCCGTGCTGCCCTTCCGGCCGGAGCTTGCCGGGGCCGGCGAGGAGATGCTCCGGGCGGAGAGCGACCGGATCACCACGGCGTTCTTCAGCCGCATTCCCGCCATCCGGGCCATGATGGATACTGATCTGCAGGCCATTCTGGACGGCGATCCTGCCGCCACCTGTAAGGATGAAATTATCTTTTCCTATCCGGGCTATTACGCCATCACGGTATACCGGCTGGCCCATGAGCTGTTTCTTCTGAATGTGCCGATGATCCCCCGCATTATGAGCGAGCATGCCCACAACCGCACCGGTATCGACATTCATCCCGGGGCCGCCATCGGCGGATATTTCATGATCGACCACGGCACCGGTGTGGTGATTGGCGAGACCACGGTCATCGGTGAGCATGTCAAGCTGTATCAGGGCGTGACACTGGGTGCTCTTTCCACCAGCGGCGGGCAGGCCCTGCGGGGCAAAAAGCGCCATCCCACGGTGGAGGACCGGGTGACCATTTATTCCAACGCCTCCATTCTGGGGGATACCACCATTGGCCACGACAGCGTGATCGGCGGCAATGTGTTTATCACAACGGATATTCCCGCCGGTACCCGGGTGATTCTGCGGCCCCAGGAGCAGGAGCACCAGGCCCGGAATGCCAGAAACTGAAATCGGGGTTGCCAGCGGCGGAGGTTTGTGGTAAAATCATTCCGCAACTGTTTAGGAAAGGGGAAGCTGAATGGCAAATCATGTATCTGACGCGGTGATCCGTCGGCTTCCGGGCTATTACCGGCATCTGCGGGAGCTGGAGGAAAGCGGCGTTGCCCATATCTCCTCCCAGGAGCTGGGAGAACGGATGGGGCTGAAGCCCTCACAGATCCGGCAGGACATCAACTGCTTCGGCGGCTTTGGCCGGAAGGGCTACGGCTACCATGTGTCAGACCTGAAGCGGCACATTGGCGAGATCCTTGGCCTGAACAGCGAGCACAGGATGGTAATCATCGGCGCGGGCAGCATTGGCAGCGCCGTGGCGAGGTATCCCACCTTCTCCAGAGAGGGCTTCCGCACCCTGGCCATGTTTGATGTGGACCCGGAGCGGGTCGGCAATAAGATCGGGGAGATCCCGGTGCTGCCGATGAGCGGGCTGAGGGAATTCCTGCAGGCCAATCCCATCGATATCGCGGTGCTGGCGGTGCCCGTTGCGGCGGCGCAGCCCACGGTGGACCTGCTGGCGGAGTGCGGCGTGATGGCCGTGTGGAATTTTGCCCCCGCCGATCTGGAGCACAGCAGGGAAATGACCATTGTGAATGTACACCTGAGCGACAGCCTTCAGGTGCTGACCTACAAAATGACCCATCAGGACGACGAAGATACAGAGGAGGAACAACCATGAAGATCGCGCTGATCAACGAAAACAGCCAGGCAGCCAAGAATGCCATGATCGAAGCCACCCTGAAAAAGGTGGTGGAGCCTATGGGCCACACCGTGGTCAACTACGGCATGTATACGGCGGAGGACGCCTGCCAGCTGACCTATGTCAAGGTGGGCCTGCTGGCTTCTCTGCTGCTGACCACCGGCGCCGCCGATTATGTGGTGACCGGCTGCGGCACCGGCGAGGGCGCCATGCTGGCCTGCAACAGCTTTCCCGGCGTGCTTTGCGGCCACCTGACAGATCCCTCCGACGGCTTTATGTTTGCCCAGATCAACGATGGCAACTGCGTGGCGCTGCCCTTTGCCAAGGACTTTGGCTGGGGTGCCGAGCTGAAGCTGGAAATGATCTTCCAACAGCTCTTCGGCTATGGCCACGGCAACGGCTACCCCAAGGAGCGGGTGGTGCCGGAGCAGCGCAACAAGAAGATCCTGGACGGCGTGAAGGCGGTTACCTACCGCAAGCTGATTGATATTTTGCCGGACCTGGACCGGGAGTTCGTGAAGGAGACCATCTCCGGCGAGCACTTTGCCGAGCTGTTCTATCCTGCCTGCCAGGATGCGGAGATTGCCGCCTGGCTGAAGGGACTGGCCGAATAATCCTTTTCAAAGCAAAGCCATGCCGGCCCCAGCGGGCCGGCTTTTTGGAAGGCGGGGTGAAAGCGTGAGCGTTCTGGCGGAAAAGGTTCGCCGAAGCTGGAAGGAAGCGGGTGTCCGCGGCGTATTCCGGCTGGGGAAGCGCATGGCACACCGGGCCATTCACCTGCCGGTATTCCGGGAGGAGCAGGCTCTGCGGCAAAGCGTGGATGAGCAGTATCCGGAATGGCTGGATGCCTCCCTGCCGGATGCTGCGGCGCGGGAGCGTCAGTCTTTTGCCGTGTTTTCCCACCGGATCGCCTTCCTGGTACCCACCTGGAACACCCGGCCGGAACTGCTGGGTGCCCTGGCAGCCTCCATGCTGCAGCAAACCCATCCAGGCTGGATCGCCTGTTTTTACGACGGCGCCTCCACCGAACCCCGCACCCTGCAGGCCCTGCGGGAGCTGACTGAAAAGGATGAGCGCTTCCGGGTGTGCTTCGGGAAAGAAAACCTGGGCATATCCGGCAACACCAACGGCGCGCTGGACATGGCGGATACCGATTATTGTGCGTTGTGCGACCATGACGATCTGCTGGCCCCGGACGCGGTGTACTGCCTGCTTTCCGCCGCGGAGCGGGGCGCGGACATGATCTATTCCGATGAGGACAAGGTGGATGAGGCGGGCCTGAGGTACTACGAACCCCACCTGAAGGGAGAGTATGGGCCCGATACCCTGCGCTCCGGAAAAAACATCTGCCACATTCTGGCGGCAAAAACCGAGCTGATCCGCCGGGTGGGCGGCCTGCACAGCGAGTATGACGGCAGCCAGGACCATGATCTGGCCCTGCGGCTGGCGGCGTGCGCCGAAAGGATCACCCATATTCCCCGGGTGCTGTACCACTGGCGGATGCTTTCCACCAGTGCCAGCCATGAGGGCATTGAGCGCTGTGTGGACCTGTCCGTGCGGGCAGTCAAAAACCAGCTGGATACGCTGGGCCTGGCCGGGGAGGTGTTCCGGGACGAAATGCGGCCCCGGATCCATTATCAGATCGACCGCTCGGCAAAGGTGAGCCTGATCTTTACCGGTACGGCCGGAGAAATGCGGGCATTGCTGAAACGGACGGATTTCCGCCTGCGATAGACCCTCAGCGCCTCCGCAGGCACACTGAATGAGGCGGCCGGGAGAGCAACCGGCGATTATCTGATCTTCGCAGCGCCGGGACTTTATCCGGAAAGCGCCGGCTGGGTGGAGGAAATGCTGATGTACGCCCAGCGGCCCGATGTGGCCTGCGTGGGCGCACCGCTGATCCGCCCCAACGGACAGTATCTGCATGCGGGCTACGCCATGGAAGTGCCGGGTGGCGCGCTGAGCTACCATCAGGGTGCCATGCGATGGGGGAGGCCCTATCAGCTGACGGACCGCGCCGTGCGGAATGTGACCGGTGTAAGCGCCGGATGGATGATGATCCGCCGGGAGGCGTTTCTTGAGCTGGGTGGCTTTGATGCTTATGTGAGCGACCTGAAGGGTGCGGCGCTGGGCATGGAGGCCATCCGGAGGGGATACCTGAATGTGATTACCCCCTATGCACTGGCACAGGTGAGGGGAGAGATTCCCTGCCTGACCGGCGCTGCCCCGGAGGACGACCTCGCCCTGCTGGCGCGGTCCGGCCCGGTGACCGAGCGGTATTACAGCCATCTGATGGAACGGGAGAAAGGCGTGATGGCCCCGGACTTTACGCGGCCCATGCCGCCCTACGGCGAGGAGGCGGACACATGCGGGTCACGGTGATCGCGGTGGGCCGGATGAAGGAAAAGCCTTATCGGGCCATGGCGGACGAATACCTGAAGCGCCTGAGCCGCTACGGCAAATATGAGGAAGTGGAGCTGCCGGACCTGCCGTAGCCTGCCGCCCCTTCTGCCGCACTGGAGGAGCAGGTGAAGAGCCGGGAGGGCGAGCAGATCCTGGCCCGGATTCGTCCGGGAGATTATGTGGTGGCGCTGACGATTCCCGGCAGGCAGCATGATTCCGCGGAGCTTTCCGGGCATCTGGATGCGCTGGCGGTGCGGGGCGTGTCCGCCATCGTGTTTGTGGTCGGCGGCTCGCTCGGTCTGTCCGACGCAGTGATCGCCCGGGCGGATGAACAGCTTTCCATGAGCAAAATGACCTTCCCCCACCAGCTGGCCCGGGTGATGCTGCTGGAGCAGCTGTACCGCGCGGCAAAGATCAGCGCCGGGGAAAGGTACCACAAATAAGCCATTTGTGTTTTTGTCAGAACGGAGGAAAAGAACATGAAGAAGCGTATCCTTGCCCTGCTGCTGGCGGCGGTGCTGCTGATTGCGCCCATGCTGTCGCTGGCGGACACCCTGATCGATCCGGAGGAGATCACGCTGTATCTCTACCTGTACCGGGAGCTGCCGGAGAACTTCATTACCAAAAAAGAGGCACAGGACCTCGGCTGGACGAAGAGCAACTATGTCAGCGATGTGGCGCCGGGCAAATCCATCGGCGGCGACTATTTTGGCAACTATGAAGGCCTGCTGCCAGACAGCGAATGGCAGGAGGCGGACTGCTGGTATGAGGGCGGACCCCGCAATGCCTATCGGCTGATCTTTTCGCTGAAGGATGATCTGTATTACTACACCGAGGACCATTACACTACCTTTACCCAGCTGGACCCGGAGGAGATCGCCGACCGGATGCTGGAGGAGGAGCAGCAGTAACGGCTGCCGATCCGGAATAAACAAAGAAAAGGCTGGTCGAGCGATGAAAAATATGATTTGGAAGCTCCTGCTGGCGGCGGTGCTGGTGCTGGCGGTGGCGGTGCTGGTGCCCTCTGCCACGCTGGTGGCGGGCGCTGAGGCGGACGATACCCCCTGCCCCACCTTCGTCCCCGTAGAGCTGGAAACGGTGGAGCCGGTGGACTTCTCCTCCGGCACGCCCTATGGTCCCCACGAGGACGGCTACTGGGAAGAGGAGGACGGCAGCTCTGGCTACCGGGACGGCTCCATTTCGGTGACCATCCACAAGATGCGCCGGTACAATACCTACATCATGGTGGCCTATGTGCAGCTTGCCGATGCCAGCCAGATGCGGACGGAGCTGTGCAAGCCCTATCCCAGCAGTGCCACGGCGCCAGCTGCCAACCTGGCCAATCGGGTCAACGCCACCTTCGCCATCAGCGGGGATTCCTTTACCCATACGGATATGCATACCGGCTATATTGTGCGCAACGGTCAGCTGCTGCGCAATAAGTTTGACGATACCTTTGACATGCTGGTGGTGGACACGGCGGGAGACTTCCATATCGTCACCCCCATGCTGGAGGAGAATGTGGCGGCTTTTGAAGGCGAGATCGCCCAGACCTTCGTCTTTGGTCCGGCCCTGGTGATCGACGGCGAGGTGAACAACGATTTCCGCCGGGGCACCTATGTGCCGACGCACGAGGCGCAGCGGATGGCCATCGGTCAGCTGGACCACCTGAGCTATGTGATCGTGGCTACAGAAGGGCCGGAGAACAAGAATTCCGATGGGCTGACTTTGTATGAGATGGCCGACCTGATGGCGGAGCTGGGTTGCTCCAATGCCTACAACCTGGATGGCGGATCCTCCTCCACTCTGGTGCTGAAGGGCAAGAAGGTCAATTCCCTTTCCTCCGGCAAGGTCCGGCCGATCGGGGATATCATCTATTTTGTGACCGCGCTGCCGGAGGATGAGTAAAGTGGGCGAGAACGCAGTAATCTGGACGATCGGGAGCCTGCAGGTAACCGCCTACGGCCTGTGTGTCGGGCTGAGCGTGCTGCTGGGCATCGTGCTGACGGTGCTGGTGTGCCGCCGGCGGCAGGGTGCGGCGCGGGGCCTCCGCATGTGCCTGTGGGTGCTGCCGCTGGCGCTGATCGCAGGCCACCGGGGATACTGCCTGGCCCGGATCAGCAGCCTGGTGGTGGATTATCAGCACGGTGCCGCCCTGCTGGCGATGCCCTGGATGGGTGGCTACACGGTATACGGCTGCCTGTTGGGTGGCCTGCTGGGTGTATATATCAGTGACAGAGGGCACTTTGCCGCCTCGCTGGACACCGCCATGCCCGGTGCGATGCTCACGCTGTGCCTTGCCCGCTGCGCGGAATACTTTACCGGCGAGGGCCTGGGCGCCTGGCTGGATGAGGAGGTCAGCTGGTTTTTCCCGGTGGGCCTGTGCACCTATGCCGACGAATATTATACGGAGTGGCGTCTCCCGATCTTTGCGTGGGAGGCGGCGGTGGCGCTGGTTTTGTGCGTGCTGGCTCTCCGCCTGCTGAAGAAGGAGAAAAAGTCCGGTGCCGTGGCGGAAACTGTGCTGGCGCTGCTGTTTGTGACCCAGATCATTCTGGAGAGCCTGCGTCAGGACGAGTTTATACGCTTTGGCTTTGTCCGCTTTAATCAACTGGCGTCGGCGGTCGGGCTGCTGGTGCTGCTGGCGCTGCATATCTGGCGGCGGCTTTCCGGCAGGGGCTGGCAGATCGCCCGCAGCGTGATGTTTGTGGCGGGCATCGGCGGCGTGGTGGCCATTGAGTTCGGCCTGGACAAGTCCTCCATTGACAACGGCCTGCTGTATGCGGCGATGGTGCTGATGCTGGTGCTGCTGGGCACAGCGGTGCTGCGGGAAGACGGAAAGGGAAAGCAACATGAGTAAGAGAAGAACAGCCCTGCTGCTGGCGCTGATTCTGGCGCTGGCAGCCTGCGGCGCCTGCGGTGAGGCGGCCTTCCGGGGCTACAGCAAGCAGGATGGATACCAGTATGTGATCTTCGGCAACTACCCCTATGACCGGGACGGCACCGTGAAGCCCCTGATGTGGAAGGTACTTTCCGTGACGGATGATGGCCTGGCGCTGCTCATCACCAACCAGGTGATCGACGCCTATCCCATGCAGTATATCGAAGGAAAGGTGGACCTGAAGACCTACAAGGGCTACCGGAAGATCAGCTCCTATGAGGAGAGTGACCTGTATCCCTGGATGAACAGCGAGATGCTGACCACCATGCTGACGGAGGAGGAGCAGGCTGTGCTGGACGACAGCCGGGGCAAACTCTTCCTGCTGACCCGTCAGGAGTTCCTGATGCCGGAGTACGGTTTTTCCACGGCGGTTTATGGCACCCTCATCAAGTCCCGGGTGTGCAAATGCACCGGATACGCCAGCAAGCGGGGCGTGTATTCGTAGGACAACGGTTCCACCTACTGGACGGGCACCGTGCGGGACCCCAACGGCACTCAGGGCCAGATCGTGGGCTATGACGGTCACATGAGCTATGCCGGCTATGGCCGCAAGAATGTGGGCGTCCGCCCCTGTGCTCTGGTCAAGGTGGAGCTGGTGGATTTTTCCTCCGGCTCCGGCGTCAAGGACGACCCCTATGTGGTGACAGTCAAATAAATTTGTTTGACCAGCGGATGCCCTGCGGCTCCGCTGTTTTTACGGAAAGAGGAAAGAAGTATGCATCTGTTTTTGACCAGCAGCCCCTGTGACAACTGTGTGCCAGAGGGCGCGGACCTGCCCTGCATCCTGTTTGAAAAGAATGATTTTGTCTCCAATCTCCGCCGGTGCTTTCAGCCGGGGAGCGCCTGCGTGATGGTGGCGGCGTATCCGGATGCCTATGCGCACAACGATGAAATGGCGGATACCTTTGCCAGGGCCTTTGCGTGGCATGACATGCCCTTTTCCCGCATGACCATGCTGGACGGGCGCAACGCTGGACAGGCGGCGGAGCTGATCCGGGCCAGTGGTGTGGTGATTCTCGCAGGGGGCCATGTACCTACGGAGAATGCCTTTTTCACCGATCTTGGCCTGTCAGGACTGCTGCGGGATTACCCCGGCATTGTGATGGGCATCAGCGCAGGCACCATGAATGCCTGCCGGGAGGTTTACGCCCAGCCGGAGGAGGCCGGTGAAGCGACGGACCCGTCGTACCGGCGCTTTCTCCCGGGCCTGGGCCTGACGGAGGTGATGGTGCTGCCCCATTACCAGATGGTGAAAGACAACCGGGTGGATGGCCTCCGTCTGTTTGAGGATATTACCATTCCGGACAGTGTGGGCCGCGTTTTTTATGCGCTGCCTGACGCCAGCTATGTGCTGCAGGAAAACGGCCACGCCGTGCTCTATGGCGAAGCGTGGATCATCCGGGATGGGCGCATGACCAAACTGCAGGAGGACGGGGAAGCCAGAGAACTGTGAGAATTCAACAAAAATTGAAATTCAGTTGAAAAAGGCTTGAACTTGTTTGGCTATCCTAACACTGGGGGTTTCCCCGAAGGAGTGGTACCGGATGGAAACACATGTGCGTTTGCCGGAGCGGATCGGCTTTGAGACCTTTGGCATGCGGAACCTGTTTCGCGCGCTGTTCCCTTTTTTCCACTGCCGCTGCAGTGTGCAGGCAGAACGGCTGGGAGATGAGCCGCTTGTTTTTGTCTGTAACCACTACGAGATCTTTGGGCCGCTGGCGGTGGCTGTCTCCCTGCCGGTCCGTTTCCGTCTGTGGATGAGCAACGAGATGCTGGAGCCGGAGCGCTATGTGGACAAAACCGCGCTGGGCCTGCAGCACGCATTCCCGATGCTTTCGCTGGAGCGGGCCAAGTCGCTGTATCTGGGCCTGTGCCCGCTGACCGGGAAGGCGCTCCACAAGCTGACACCCATTCCGGTGCACCGGGAGGACCCCTCCCGCATCATCAACACCATGCGCCAGACCGCCGAGGCGATGGCCCGGGGTGAGCATGTGGTGATTTTTCCGGAGGACGGGCAGCCCCGCTACTCCAACGGCAGCGTGACGGAGTTCATGCAGGGCTTCGCACTGGTGGGGGAGTTTTACCGGCGAGAAACGGGCAAGGATGCCCGCTTCTGCCCCCTGTACATCGACAAGAGGCACCGCAGGCTGTGTTTTGGCGATGTGGTGACCTACGGCAGGGGCAATGCCATTGCCGAAAGCAGCCGGGTCTCCCGGGAGATCCGGGAGCAGATGCTGGAAATGGCCCGCGCTTCCGGCTACCGGGAGGAGAAGGACCCAGCCCGCATTTCCGCTGCCGTGTCGGCGTGAAGCTGCGAGCATGCCCGAAAAATCAGTGAAAAAAATGTGGAAAAGAGGAAAAAGAAATGGAGTACTTTGCAGAACACCTGCTCCCTGAGGAGCGCAGCCTGTTTACCTATGTGCCCACCACAGCCCAGTATATCGACCTGATTACCGAGCGCTACGCGGACAAGCCCGCCTTGAGCGATGAAACCCGCACCGAGACCTATGCGGAGATGGCAGACCACATTGCCCGCCGCCGCACCGTGCTCAAGGAGCAGGGCCTGAAGCTGGGCGATATGGTGGGCCTGCTGGATGTGAACAGCATTGCAGCGGTGGAGTGGTTCCTGGCCCTCACCAGCTACGGCTGCACGGCGGTCATGATGCCCGCACAGCTTTCCCCCGAGGTGGTGGCAGGCTCCGCCCTGCGCTTTGAGATGAAGTGCATCATTGCCGGTCCGGCCCTGATTGGCAACACGGCCAAGTCTCCTGTGCCGGTCATCCCGGCGGAGACCATGGCGGAGACCGCAACGCCTGCCGGCGCGGTGGAAAAGACCACCCGCTGCGCGGTGTTCTTCACCGGCGGCACTACCGGCACGCCCAAGGGTGTGGTGCTGAATCACGGCGCCTTTATGCGCGGTACCTACAATGGTGCGCACCGGGAGGGCACCGTTCTCAACCAGACGCTGGTGGCCGTGCTGCCCTTCACCCATGTGTTCGGCCTGATTTTCTCCCTGACCGGCGCGCTGTTTACCGGCGCACAGGTGGCGGTCTGCGGCGTGATGCGCAATGTGTTTGCCATGATGGCCCAGTACAAGCCCACCACCATGGTGGTGGTGCCCGGCCTGGGCGAGATGATGCTGGGCATGGTCCGCATGCGTGGCATTGGCGTTCTGGGCGGCAACCTGAAGACGGTCATCATGGGCGGCGCGCCTGTTCCCCCCAAGACCATTCAGGGCTTTATCGACCTTGGTATCAGCGTGGCCTTTGGCTACGGCATGACGGAGACGGCCAATCTGGTGGCCGGCAACTTCGACTTTGCCAAGTATCCCACCTCCGTGGGCCAGCACTTCCCGGAGCAGGAGGTCAAGGTAGTGGACGGTGAACTGTGGGTCCGGGGCGACCTGCTGTTCGACGGCTACTGGAAGGACGAGGCTGCCACCGCTGCTGCGATGGAGGATGGCTGGCTGAAGACCGGTGACCTGGCCCGGATCGACGAGAATGGCTATATCTACATTGTGGGCCGCATCAAGAACCTGATCATCCTCGGCAATGGCGAGAATGTCTCCCCCGAGGAGGTGGAGGAGGTTTTCTACCGCAGCCCCATGATCCACGACTGCCTGGTTTCCGAGATGGAAGTGAACGGCACGGCTGTGATCGGCATGGAGGTGCAGCCCATGCCCGGTGTGACCGAGGAGGCTGTCCGCGCTGAGGTGAGCCGCCTCAACAAGACTCTGCCCTCCACCATGCAGGTGTCCAAGGTGATCGTCCGCATGGAGGACTTCAAGAAGACCGGCAGCCTGAAGATTGCCCGCAACCAGCACTGAGAACGGAGGAGCCTGACATGATCGATCGCCTGAAAAACGCACTGCTGTCCGTTATTCCGGATGCGGACCTGACCAATGTGAATGAAAATACCAGCCTCCAGGCCGACCTGGGCCTGAACTCTCTGTCCACCATGCTGCTGGCGCTGGCCATCGAGGATGAGTTTGGCGTCCGCTTTGAGGAGGCGGTGGAGTTCAAAACAGTCGGCGATGTGCTGGCCTACCTGCAGGCCCACGCGAAATAAGCCTGCCGGAGCATTCTTTTCTGCGAACAAGAGCAAAAGCGGGGCGGTGCTCCGCTTTTTTGCTGCGCAGAAAAGCGGAAAGACTTGAAAAAATTGCCGGATATGAAAGAATTTACCGATTTTTTCATCTCTCCCGCCCCTGTAGGGTATTGCAATTGATGAAAAAACAGATTATAATACTAAGTGGCGTATTGGATAGAATAGCACCTATCCGCCACTGAAAAGCACCAGCGTTTTTTAACGGTGCCCGGAATGGGGGAATGAACGACCTATGAAGACCACGGTTGCAGCCATCGATTTTGGAACGAGCAAGATCGTTACGCTCGTGGCTGAAAACAGCGGCAATCAGAGCTGTGATGTTGTTGCCTGCGGACTGGCGGCCTATGATGGATTTTTGCCGGAGCCGGATGGCTGGAACGATCCCAACACGCTGAATGACCGGATTCGTGATTCCATCCACGATGCAGAGGAACAGATCCATTCCAAAATCCGTGAGATCAATGTAGGTGTGCCTGCCGCATTTACCAGGGCCTATGTTTCCAACGCGCGGGTTACGCTGAAGGGCGCTGATCCCCATGTAACGGCCGGCGATGTCAAGGCACTGTTCAAGCAGGCGGAAGCTAACCTGTGTGATGTCCTGGGTGTGCGCAAAAACGATTTTGAGCAGGCGGTGGGCATTATTGTGCATTCCTCTCCCGCGTGGTTCAAAATCGATGATGGCCGGGAGACCCTGATGCCCATGGACAAAAAGGGCCGGGAGCTGAGCGGCCTGGTGTCCTTCGTGGTGGCCAACCGGGGCTTCGTTGAGGACATCAACAATCGGTTGAACGAGCTGGGCTATGTGGTGAACGGCTTTTACTCCACCGCAGCGGGCGAGGGCATGCTCTTCCTGGACGAGGAGGAGCGGGACAAGACCTGTGCGCTGGTGGATGTGGGCTACATCAATACCGATGTGATTGTGATGGAGGGCGACGCCATCACCTATATGAAGAGCATCCCCATGGGCGGCGGCAATATCACCGGCGATCTGGCGGTTTCGCTGGATATCCCCATGCAGGAGGCCGAAGAGCGCATCAAGCGCAGCTATGTCTACATCACCGGCTCCGGCTCCTCCGAGGAACGCTATGAGATCCCCATGGGAGAGGGCCAGAAGCCCAAGAGCTTCAGCCGGGCGCAGGTGGCCGAGATCGTAAACGGCTGCGTGGACGATCTGGCGCACCAGATTACCGAGGCGCTGGAGATCAGCGGCACCCATCTGGGCCAGTGGAGCAAGATCTACCTTACCGGCGGCGGCCTGTCCTTTAACCGGGGCGCCCGCGAGTATCTGAGTGACCGGCTCAACCGCACGGTGCTGGACACGCCCAAGCGTGCCGCCACCATGAACAGCCATTCCTACTCCAGCGCGCTGGGTCTGATGGACCTGGTTGTCAACACCGACGCGCAGAATCATCCCC
>R03__coassemble_363_pt1 | contig 27073 bp, 20 predicted proteins | sample R03__metabat2_high_PE_065 | metagenome-assembled genome bin R03 | reverse complement strand
AGCGGGGATGGCCCACATGCAGGCCCTGTCCGGAGGGATAGGGGAACTCGATCAGACCGTAAAACTTGGGCTTGGCGTGGGAGTCCTCCGCGTTGAAGGCGCCGGTCTCCTCCCAGATCTTCTGCCACTTGGGCTCAATGACTTTGGGATCGTAGGCTTCGATACTCATATTTCCTCCTTCGTTACCACCAAAAAAGCTGCTCCGTCTCCTTTTGCAAAGACGAAACAGCTGTTGTTCCGCGGTACCACTCTGCTTGCCGCCTGCGCGGCCGCTTATTCTGCTGTATCGGGCAGACCCGCCGGCAAACCGGTCACTCCCGGGCGAGCAGCCTGCTCCCCTGCACCGCATCGCACCGGCCTGCGGCTCTCTTCAGCAAAGGATGCACGGCGTTCCCGTTCATCGCGCAAGGGGGAGTATAGCATTTTTTTGCGGGCTTGTAAAGACAATTCGCGGGGTTTTTGGGAAAAAATGGGTCACTCGATCCTCCGCACCCGCCGGAGAGTGCCCTCCTCATCGGTGATGATCCGTAATCCGCAGGGCATGACATAGCGCAGCTCGCCGCCAATGAGGATGCGGGCGGTACGGCCGTTGTTTTCGATGCGGTAGGTGCGCCCGCCCCACTGCAGGGTGTACTCGCAGGGGGTGCCGCCGCCGAGGCTGAAGAGGAGCTCACCCATCTCCATATCAATGCCCCAGATGTGGGCGATATACTCCGTTGCCGAGAGCAGGGTGGGGCCGTAGGAATCCTGGAAGGGCTCCGGGTCGCCGGGGGCCAGCACGGCGTGGGAGGTCATGCCCACCCGGGAGGGCTCGCCCGTAAAGGGATCGAACTGCTGGGTGAACACATAGCCGCCCTCAATAATGGCCCGGAGGAACCGCCTGCCCAGCCGGGTCACCAGCTTTTCATAGCCATAGCGCTCCAGCGCGAGGATCGCCCGCTGAAAGGTCAGCCCCTCGCTCTGGCCGCTCCAGTTGTTCTCCGGCGCGTTGCGGAACATGGGGTCGCTCACGGATACCGAGGGCAGGGGCATATTCGTCATAAACTCCGCGGGATTGGTGAGATGCTCCTTCACAAAGCGGTCCGCCATCTCCTGGGAGAAGGAGCCCCAGTACATGCAGCGCAGGTTGTTGTGGGTCAGCACATCCACCACGGCGCCGTTTTTGTCCCGGTCATAGCAGGCGGAGCGCTCCTCGTCCCACAGCTTTTCCCGCAGGAGGGCGGCCACCCGGTCGGCGGCGGCGCGCCATTCTTGCTCCCTGCCGTCTCCCCGGATGCGGCTGATCTGCGCCAGCGTGTCCCGGGCGGCATAGGAGAAGGAGGTGATGTCCATCGAGGCCATGGGCACCACGGCGTAGCCCTCCGGGGGCGTATCGGCAGTGCAGTAGTTGGGGGCGTCCCCGAAGCGCACGGCGTTGTCCTCGCCGGTGTCGTATACGCACCAGGCCTCCAGCAGGCCGTCGCCGTCAGAGTCCCGCACCTTCCACAGGTAGGCGTCAAACCGCTCCAGGCAATCGGCCAGGGCGTCCAGATAGGCCCGGTCCCGTCCGATCCAGTAATACATGTTCAGCGCGTGCCACGGAAAGCAGAAGCCCTGAAATTTGTTGAACTGGGGCTAGACGCTGCCGTCCGCCAGGCACTGGATGGAGCCGGGCAGGCGGCCGTCCTCCCGCTGGGTGCGGAGAAAGAACAGCTGGTTGTTCAGCGCCGCGGTCATGCTGTGGCCGGCATACATCTCGCCGCCCATGGGCTGGGTCTCCAGCCAGATCTTTTCATAGCCGCCGCCCTCCACCAGCACCGGTGCGTCCCCAAAAAGGCGCACATTGTTCAGGCATTTGGACAGCGCGGTGTCATAAAGCCGCTGCAGGGAGGCGTCCGCCGTGCGGAAGGTGATCTTCGTTTCCGGGAGCATAAAATCCCTCCTCAGAAAAGTAATGGAGAAAAAATATACGAAAGCTGCCGGCATCACTATACCACGGTTTTCCGCCGGTGACAATGGGCGGAATTGTAAAATACGGCAAAAATACAAGCGGTTTCAGCCAAAAACCCACTTGACAAAATGACATATGGTGCGTATACTGTTCTCAATTGGACAGCCGGATATGGCTGCCGGAAAAGTTTTCCATATTTACAAAGGAGGAACTTCCGATATGAAGAAGACCCTGATTGCCCTGTGCCTGGTTGTGGCCATGCTGGCAACGATGCTGTGCGTGCCCGCCTTTGCCGAGGAGAAGGCCGCCGGCTGGAACGATGTGAACGCCGAGGGCTATGTGTATCCCGACTACTCCGGCGAGACCCTGCGCTTTATGTGGTGGGGCTCCGATACCCGCGCCCAGATCACCACCCAGGTGATTGAGATGTACGAGCAGCTGACCGGCATCGACATCCAGTATGAGTACTACGACGGCACCACCTACTGGCAGATCTATCAGGCCTACCAGGCTGCCCATGACCTGCCCGATGTGGTGCAGATGGGCAACAACTGGGCGACCTATTATGATTCCATCATCCCGCTGAACACCTATGTGGAGGATGGCACCATCGACACCACCAACATCAGCGCCGCCATGCTGGCCACCACCACCAACCAGGCCAACGGCGACATCACCGGCATCTCCAACGGCACCAACGCCCGTTGCTTTGCCTATAACCCCGCCATCTTTGATGAGTGCGGCCTGGCCTATCCCACCGACAACTGGACCTGGGATGAGTTCGCTGCCGATGCCCGCGCCATCACCGCCCAGACCGGCAACCCCGCCATCACCACCATCGAGTATAACTCCCTGGTCTTCTCCGTGGTGACCCAGTCCAAGGTTGGCGCCAACTTCTACACCATGGACGGCACCGACTTCGGCTTTGAGGGCGACACCTCTTCCATCGCCTACATCATCGACTTGCTGGTGACCCTGATGAAGGAAGGCGTTATCGCTGACTACGGCATCCAGAACGAGATCGGCACCAACGTTGAGGCCGACTGGATCGCCACCGGCGACGCTGCCATGATGATGCTCTCCTCCAACCAGTTCAAGGCCCTGAGCAATGTGGCCGCCGAGAATGGCGTCAGCCTCAAGCTGTGCACCATCCCGCGTATGTATGCCGACGGCCAGTCCGGCATGGTGGTCCGCTCCTCTCAGCAGCTGAGCATCTCCTCCAACTCCACCAAGCCCGAGATCGCTGCCAACTTCATCAACTTCTTCCAGAACAGCATCGAGGCCAACAAGATCCTGAACTGCGAGCGCGGCGTTTCCATCAACTCTGCCGTGCTGGAGGCTCTGATTGCCGCCAACCCCGATGACGCCATCAACAACGAGGTGTACTCCATCATCAACACCATCGGTGCCTTCCCGGATGCTGCCAACTCCAGCCCCGCCGAGCCCACCGCCAACGAGGAAATCTCCAATGTGCTGAAGAACACCTACATTCAGGGCTACTACTACGGCAACTACGCCACCGCGCAGGAAGCCGCCGACGCCTTCTGGGCCGAGGCTCAGGAGATCTGGGCCCGCTACGAGACCGCTGAGTAATTTCTGAACGGATATCCCGCGCCCTGGAGGGTTTCCCTTCAGGGCGCATTTTTCAAGAAAGGAGCTGCCCGCTGTGCAAAAAACTGCTGTGATGCCGAAAAAGCACAAGGAAAAATTCCTTTACCGGGATAATACGGTGGGCTATGTGTTCGCGGCGCCCTTCATCATCAGCTTCTGCTTTCTCACGCTGATCCCCATGGCGCTGTCCCTGTATTATTCCTTCTGTACCTATAAGATCGGCGCCGACCCCAACTGGGTGGGCCTGGACAACTATATCAAGCTCTTTACCAACGACGCGACCTTTGGCAACTCTCTGCTGGTTACCATTCAGTATGTGATCATCGGCGTGCCGCTGAAGCTGATCTTCGCCCTGCTCATTGCCATGCTGCTCACCAAAAACACCCGCATGCAGGGCTTTTACCGGGCTGTGTACTACATCCCGTCCCTGATCGGCGGTTCGGTGGCCGTGGCCCTGGTATGGAAGCAGCTCTTCGGCAGCCGCGGCCCCATCATCACCCTGCTCAAGGCCATGGGCGCTCCTGCCTCCTTCTCCTTCTTCGGCGATACCACCTGGGCCTTCTTCCCCCTGGTGCTGTGCAACGCCTGGCAGTTCGGCTCCTCCATGCTGATCTTTGCCTCCGGCCTGAAGCAGATCCCCAAGGATTACTACGAGGCGGCGGAGATCGACGGCGCGGGCGTGATCAAGCGCTTCTTCTCCATCACCCTGCCCTGCCTGAGCCCCATCATCCTGTTCAACCTGATCATGCAGCTGATCTCCGGCTTCATGACCTTTACCCAGGCGCAGGTCATCACCAACGGCGGCCCCAACTACGCCACCAACTACATCGCCCTCAACATCTTTACCGAAGGCTTCTCCTACTCCCGCATGGGCTATGCCTGCGCTGAGAGCTGGGTGATGCTGCTGATTATGGCGGCGGTGACCGGTATCATCTTCAAGACCTCCAACAACTGGACCTATTACGAGAATTAAGGAGGGAATGAAAAGATGAGAACCAAACGGATCGTCATTGATGTGATCTACCACATCTTTGTCATTGCCTTCGGCCTGCTGATGATCTACCCCGTGGTCTGGATGATCCTCTCCTCCTTCAAGGTCAAGAGTGAGATCCTGGGCGCCAACGCCACCTTCTGGCCCAAGCAGTGGATTTTTACCAACTATCCTGAGGGCTGGTACGGCGCCGCCGGACTGACCTTCGGCACCTACTTCAAAAACTCCCTGATCGTGTCGGTGTTCGGCATGATCGGCACGGTGATCTCCTCCGCCATGGTGGCCTACGCCCTGGCCCGCGTCCCCTTCAAGGGCCGCAAGTTCTGGTTCACCGCCATGATCATGACCATGCTGCTGCCCGGCCAGGTGCTGATGATCCCCCAGTACATCATCTGGAACACCCTGGGCGCCGTGGGCAGCTTTATCCCGCTGCTGGTGCCCCGCTTCCTGGGCTGGCCCTTCTTCATCTACATGATGATGCAGTTTGTGCGCGGCCTGCCGAAGGAGCTGGACGAGGCGGCCATGATCGACGGCTGCAACAAGTACTCCATCTTTGCGCGCATCATTGTGCCGCTGATGGGCCCGTCCATCATCACCACCATCGTGATCTCCTTCTACTGGATCTGGGACGACTATATGGGCCCCCTGCTCTACCTGTCCAAGCCCGAGCTGAAGACGGTCTCTCTGGCCATCAAGGGCTTTGCCGACGCGCAGGGCACCAACTTTGGCCCCATGTTCGCCATGTCGACTCTCTCGCTGATCCCTGTGTTCCTGCTGTTCCTCTTCTTCAACAGGTATCTGATGGATGGCGTGACCGCCGGCAGTGTGAAGGGTTAAAACACGGAGGGAGCCGGAGCGATCCGGTTCCCTCTTTCCATTTTGGAGAAAAATGATGTCAGAAGAAAAACAGGACTTCCCCCGGGCATGGCTGCTGGGCAACGGCCACATCGGTGCGGCGGTGCTCTCCGCCCCGGGAGAGGATCGGGTGCTGCTGAGCCACTGCGCCTTTTATTCCGGCTGTGCTGAGCCGGATCCGGCAGAGGAAACCGCGCCGGAGGCCTTCCGGCTGGCCCGCGCCGCCGCCCTCCGTCAGGATTGGGCGGAGGTGGACCGGCAGACAGAGCGCTTCATGGGGGAGAAGGGCAATTACGGCACCTCCCTGCCGGTGGGCACGCTGGTGCTCCGCCACACTGCTCCGGCAGGGGAAGCCATGAAGACCGGCGCGCCATACCTGGACCTGTCCTATGGGGTGCTGACGGTTCCGGAGGGGACGCAGGTCCGGACATACCTCTGCTCCCACCCGGACAAAATGCTGCTGATCCATGTGTGGGATGAGGGGAACCTGGACCTGGACCTCTCCCTGGAGGGGGTGGCGTGCTGCCGGGCGGTGGGGAAGCATCTGCGCTTTGAGACCCAGGCGCTGGAGACCCGCCATTCCGACGGCGCCCATGGCACCCGGCTGGCGGGCAAGCTGACCGCGCATACCGAAAATGGCCTGGTGACGGCGGAAAACGGTCATCTGCGGGTCAGCCAAACCGGTGAATGCCTCATTTCCCTGCGAATGGAGACGGATTTCGGCTGCGGGGACTGGGCGGCAAGGCGCAAGGCGCTGTTCGCCGCCCCCGTGCCGAAGGTGGCCTCCTGGAACAGGCTGTGGAAGCGGCATCGGGAGGATTTTGCCGGCCTGTATACCCGGCAGGCGCTGTGCCTGCCCACCGATCCCGCAGCCCAGCGGCTGTATGAGCTGGGGCGGTACCTGCTTCTCAGCGCCGCCCGGGCGGACTCCCCTCTGCCCATGAGCCTGCAGGGGGTGTGGAACGACGATGTGGCCTGCCGCATCGGCTGGACCTGCGATCTGCACCTGGACATCAACACCCAGATGAACTATTGGCCGACGGGGCCCATGGGGCTTTCCGCCGAATGCCGCCCGCCCCTGTTCCGCTGGATGGAGGAGCGGCTGATCCCGCAAGGCAGACAGAACGCCGCCCGGCACTACGGCCTGCCCGGCTGGGCGGCGTAGCTGGTGTCCAACGCCTGGGGCTATGCCCGCCCCTACTGGAACAGGAGCCTGTCTCCCTGCCCCGCCTGCGGCTTCTGGGAGGCGCTGGACTATGCCGAGCACTGGCGCTTTACCCGGGTTGAAGCATTCTTGCGCGAGCATGCGCTGCCGGTGCTGGAGGAGGCCACGGACTTTGTGCTGGCCTATGCCTTTGATCCCGGGGATGGCACACTGGCTACCGGGCCCTCCATCTCCCCGGAAAATGCCTTTGTGGCGGAGGACGGCAAGCACTATGCTTCCCTCAGCCCCGCTTTTGAGGTGAGCATGGCCCGGGCGCTGCTCAGCGACCTGCTGTAGCTGCGCACCGCTGCCGGCGTCCCGGAGGATGCCCGGACGGAGAGGCTCCGGGACGCCCTGTCCCGGCTGCCGGGGCCGCGCGTGCTGCCGGACGGCACCATTGCGGAGTGGTCCCACGATCTCCCCCCGAAGGACGCCTGGCACCGGCACCTGAGCCACCTGGCGGCGCTGTATCCGCTGGGACAGATTGCGCAGGAGAGGACTCCGGCGCTGGCCGACGCGGCCCGGGAGACCATCCGGCGGCGGCTGGAGCCCTACGAAAGCTGGGAGGACACCGGCTGGGCGAGGAGCATGCTGCTCCTGTATGCCGCCCGTCTGGGGGATGGGGAGAAGGCGTACTGGCATCTGCACGAGATGATGGCCCGCCTGCAGAACGAAAGCGGCAAGATCATGCACCCTTCCACCCGGGGAGCGTCCTCCTTTGCCCCGGTGTGGGAGCTGGACGGCAACACCGGCGCGGCCATGGGCATCATGGAGATGCTGCTGCAGAGCCACGGCGGAGTGATTCGGCTGTTGCCCGCCCTGCCGGAGCAATGGGAGAGCGGCGCCTATCGGGATTTCGCGGCCCGTGGGGGCTGCCGGGTCAGCGCAGCATGGAGCGGCGGGCGGCTGGAGACCGTGCTGCTCCGGGCGGAAGGAAGCGGCCCGGTGCGGCTGCGCTATGGGGATACCGAACAGGAAATTTTGCCGGAGGCGGGCAAGCCCCTCCGGCTGAGATGGAAGGAAGGCCGGTTTTTGTATGAAGAATAACAAGCTGTGTATCGGCGTGCTGGGCCTGGGAGAGGGCCGCAGCGTGATCTCCGCCGTGAAAAACAGTTCGCTGTGGGAGCTGGGGAATGTTTGTGACCTGAATGAGCGGCTCTGCCGGGAGCGGGTGGCGGAATTCGGGCTGGAGAAGTATACCACCCGCTATGAGGACCTGCTGGCCGACCCGGAGATCGATGTGATCGGCATCTACACCCCGGATCAGCTGCACGCAGCCCACATCATCATGGCGCTGGAGGCGGGCAAGCATGTGGTGTGCACCAAGCCGCTGATGGTGGACCTCACCATGGCCCGTCAGCTGCTGGCTGCCCAAAAGGCCAGCGGGAAGCAGGTGTTTATCGGGCAAAGCTCCCGCTATTTCGAGGCGGCGCTGCACCAGCGCCGGGACTACGAGAAGGGCCGCCACGGGGAGCTGGTAACGGTGGAGACCCACTACATCAGCGATTCCCGCTGGTTTCTGGAGCGGGACTGGAGCCATGAGAAGGGCTTTTCGTGGATGTACAATTTCCTGATCCACGCGGTGGACCTGGCCCTGTGGTATGTGCCGGAGGCGGAATTTGTCTACGGGGTGGGCAAGTGCTCCTCCAACAGCTCCTCCCGGGGCATCCTGGCGCCGGACTCGCTGAAATTCCTGCTGACGGATCCCAACGGCATCTGCGCGGGCGTTACCGGCAGCTACGCCACCCCGGCCCTCACCAAGCCCGCGGAGCACTTTATCAGCTGCACCCTGCGGGGTACCATGGGCGTGAGCAAGGCGGACTGCCCCTTTGACTATGTGCACCATTTCTCCGAGCCGGGCATTTACCGCAACACGGTTTACGAAAACTACGAGGAGCGCCGCCCCTATTACTATCGTTTTGAAGGAGATACCCACCACGCCGGCGAATACCAGAACTATTTGGAATATTTTGCCCGCTGCCTGCAGGCCGGGGAGACCCCGCTGCCGGACCTGCGGGAGGGCATCCGCACCATCGCCGTGATGGAGACCATGAACCGCAGCCTGCAGTCCGGACAGATGGAGCGGGTCTCGGAAACGATGAAAAACTGGCAGCTGGAGCTGTGACACAATCGGGAGGAAAGAACAAATGCAAGCATCGAAAAAGCCCTGGGAGTACGGAGCTCTTCGGGTGGCGGAGGATCATCGCCACCTGCGCAACGGGGACCGGCCCTTCTTCTGGCTGGCGGACACGGCCTGGCTGCTCTGCCAGCAGACCAACGAGGAGGAGGCCCGTCTCTTTTTGACCAACCGCCGGGACAAGGGCTTTACCGTGGTCCAGTCGGTGCTGATCCACGAGCTGCCCGGCATGAAGCAGTCCAGCCTGGCCGCCAACGAGCGGGACGCCCGGGAGCCCTCCTACTGGGAATATGTGGACCGGGTGGTTTCCATCGCGGAGGAGCTGGGCATTTACATGGCCCTGCTGCCCGCCTGGGGCAGCGTGGTGAACAGCGACCTGCTCACCCTGGAGAACATGCCGGAATATATCACCTTTCTGGCCAACCGCTACCGGGACCGGCCCAACATTATCTGGCTGCTGGGCGGCGACATCCGGGGCGACAGGTATCACGACCTGTACTGCGCGGAGGGCCGCCTGCTGAAGGAGCTGACGCCGGACAAGCTGATCGGCTATCACCCCTTCGGGCGCACCTCCTCCTCCCTGTGGTTCCATGAGGAGCCCTGGCTGGACTTTAACATGTTCCAGTCCGGCCACCGCCGCTATGACCAGTACACCCTGGGCGCCTGGGACGACAACCGCCTGGATGTGGAGACCTACTTTGGCGAGGACAACTGGCGCTATGTGGACCGGGACCTGGCCCGGGAGCCGAAAAAGCCCACCGTGGATGGGGAACCCTCCTATGAGCTGATCCTGCAGGGCCTGCACGATCTCTCCCAGCCCTACTGGCGGGAGTGGGATGTGCGCCGCTACGCCTACTGGTCGGTGTTCCAGGGGGCCATGGGCCATACCTATGGCGACAACAGTATCCAGCAGTGCTATACCAACTCGCTGGTGCCCGGGTCCTTCGGCGTGCGGCAGGTGTGGCGGGACGCCATCCACCATGTGGGTTCATAGCAGATGGGCATCCTGCGCCGGTTGATGGAAACGGTGGACTGGCAGAACGGCCGCCACGCCGATGACCTGCTGCTCTCCGGCCAGAAGGAGAAGTACCACCGGGTCAGCGTGTACGCGGGCGCGGACTATCTCTTTGCCTATGACTATCTGGGCGAGGCCTTTACCGTGGACCTGCGGCCCTTTGCCGGAAAGAAGCTGACGGCCCACTGGATGAACCCCGTCAGCGGCGTGATGAGCTATTTTGCCGACCTCACCGGCAGGGAGCAGGCGGAGGTCAAGCCTGTTGCCCGCCTCACCCGGGACAATGACTGGGTGCTGGTGGTGCGGGCCTGGGAGTGAGTATGGAACGCTATATTGAACAATTAAAGCAGTATATTGCCGACACCGCCTGTCGGATGACCCGTGAGCCCTCCGGCAGGCTGGGGCACCCCTATATCGTGCCCTGCGCCCCGGACAGCCCCTATTATTCCAGCACCCTGTGGGACTGGGATTCCTGGCTCACCGGCATTGTGATGGGTCAGCTGGAGGCGGACAGCGGCCGGCCCGGGGCCTTTGTGGCCTATGAACGGGGCAGCGTGCTGAATTTTCTCGACCTGTGCACAGAGGACGGGACAATGCCCATCTGCGTCAAGCCGGAGGGGGAACTGCGCCCCGGCTATCCCGGCAAGGCGCTGACCAACATGCACAAGCCGGTACTCGCCCAGCAGGCAGCCGCCCTGGTGCAGCGGGACGGCGGGGATACCGGCTGGATCGCCCCGTACTTCCCCAGGCTGCGGGCTTTTCTGAACTGCTACCTCACCCGGCACCGCCACGCGGAGACGGGGCTGCTGTTCTGGCAGGATGATTTTGCCGTGGGGGTGGACAACGATCCCTCGGTGTTCTACCGCCCGGCGGGGAGCTGCGGCTCCATCTACCTCAACTGCCTGATGGTGCGGGAGCTGCTGGCCTTTGGCTACCTGATGGAGATGTCCGGCGACATGAAGGAGGCCAACGCCTGGCGGGGCAGGGCCCAGGACCTGGCGGACGCCGTGAACCGCTGGTGCTGGGACGAGCGGGACGGCACCTACTACAGCGTGGACTTCAACCTTCTGCCGGTCAATCCGGACGGCTGGCTGCACAGCGGCGCGCCGAGGGACTATCCCTGCGTGATCATGCGGATCGACAACTGGTCCAGCTTTCTGCCCCTGTGGGCGGGGATCGCCCCTGCCGACCGGGCGGCCCGGGTGGTGGAGCGGCTGCGGGAGGAGCGCACCTTTGCCTGCCGGGCCGGCGTGCGCACCCTGTCCCGGCTGGAAAAAATGTATGACCTCCGGGCCACCAACAATCCCTCCAACTGGCGGGGCCCGGTGTGGGGTGTCAGCAACTATTTGGTGTTCTCCGGTCTGCTGAAGTACGGCTATGAGGAGGACGCCCGGGCACTGGCGGAAAAGACCATCCGCCTCTTTGGCCGGGACCTGGAGATGAACGGCTGCCTGCACGAGTATTATCACCCGGACACGGGCATGCCCATTGTGACCCACAATTTCCAGAACTGGAATTTTCTCGTGCTGAATATGATCGCCTGGCTGGAGGGCCGGCGGTTTATGGATACTTTCTGAGAGAAGGGGAAGCTCTTATGAAAATCGTCAGGCTGCTGATGGATCATCTGACCGCCCCGGTGGGCGTGGAGACCGTGCCGGAATTTACCTGGATCGTGGAGGCGGAGGGGCAAAACCGGATGCAGACAGCCTACCGGCTGCAGATTTCCCTTTGTCCGGATTTTTCCGCACTCCTCTACGACAGCGGCGTGACCGCCTCCGACGCCTCGGTCAATGTGCGGGCCGACCTGTCCCTCCTGCCCTGCAGGCGCTATCATGTGCGGGTCCGGGTCTGGTCCGGCGGGGAGGAGACCGGCTGGTATGCCGCCTCCTTTGTCACCGGCATGCTGGGCAGCTGGCGGGCCCGCTTTGTCTCCGCCGAGACGGAGATGGACTGGGGCCATTCCGGGGGCACTTACCTGCGGCGAACCCTCTCTGTGGACGGAGCGGTGGCAGAGGCATACCTGTGCGCCACCGCCCTGGGCCTGTACCAGCTCTCCCTCAACGGGAAAAAGGTGGGCGATGAGCAGATGGCCCCCGGCTGGACCAGCTACCACCACCAGCTCTGCTATCAGATGTGGGAGGTCACCGACCTGCTGATGCCGGGGGAGAATGTGCTGGGTGCCCATGTGGGCGCAGGCTGGTACAAGGGCATGATGAGCTTCCTCCACGAGCGCTGCGCCTACGGGCTGCGCACCGCCCTGCTGGCTGAGCTGGTGATCCGCTACCGGGACGGCAGGGAGGAGCATATCTGCACCGATGCGCAGTGGCTGGGCTGCGCCTCCCCGGTGACCTTCGCGGAGATTTATGACGGAGAGCGCTACGATGCCCGCCTGGAGCAGCCCGGCTGGGACCGCCCCGGCTTTGTGCCGCCGATGGGGGAGCCGCTTGCGGAGGTGCCCACCGATTACCGCAGCCCTCTGACCGATCCCTATTCCAAAGAGGAAAAGGGGGCGCAGAACGAGGCTTCCCTGGTCTGGCAGCCGAAGGATACCCTCTGGCGGACCGTGCTGCCGGTGGACCGGGACCTGTCGGTGCTGGTGCCCCAGCCCGGCTGCCGGGTGACCATCGAGCGGGAGCTGTCCTGCACCCTGCTGACCACCCCCGCCGGAGAGCGGGTGCTGGATTTCGGCCAGAACCTGACCGGCCTGGTGCGCTTCCGGGTGCGGGGCGAGGCGGGGGAAAAGGTGCATCTGCGCTGCTTTGAGGCCCTGGACGCGGAGGGCAACGCCTATTTTGCCAACCTGCGGCTGGCCCGGGCGGAGGTGCGCTACACCTGCCGGGGCGGCGAAGAGGTCTATCAGGAGCATTTCTCCTTTCAGGGCTTCCGCTATATCAAGGTGGAGCGCTGGCCCGGCGGGATCGACCCCGCGGATTTTACCGCCTGCGTGATCCACTCCGACATGGAGGAGACCGGGCATTTCGCCTGCTCCAATCCGCTGCTGAATCAACTGGAGCACAACATTGAGTGGGGCCTGCGGGGCAATTTCCTGGATATTCCCACCGATTGCCCCCAGCGGGACGAGCGCATGGGCTGGACGGGCGACGCCCAGATTTTCTGCCGCACGGCGGCCTATCTCCGCAATGTATACCCCTTCTTTGCCAAGTGGCTGCGGGATGTGGCCTTTGACCAGGCGGAGGACGGCGGCGTGCCGCACATTGTGCCCAATACCATCGCATACTTCCCCAGGGCGACCGACTGGCTGCTGAGCCAGGGTATGTACGGCGCGGCGGCCTGGGCGGATTCGGCGGTGATCATCCCCTGGACCATGTACCTGACCTATGGGGACCCCCGTATCCTTTCTGCCCAGTTCGACAGCATGAAGCGCTGGATCGACTTTATGCGGGCCAACGCGGTGGAGGACATTTGGAATTACAAGCTGCAGTTTGGCGACTGGGTGGCACTGGATGCGGAGGAGGGCAGCTATTTCGGCGCGACCCCCAACGACCTGACCTGCACCGCCTACTACGCCTGGTCCACCGGTCTGTTTGTCAAAGCCTGCCGGATACTGGGCCGGGAGGAGTTGGCCGCAGAGTATGAGGCGTTGCGGAACCGGATTGTGAAGAAGTTCCAAAAAACCTTTCTGGACGACCGGGGCGTGATGACTGTGCAGGCCCAGACCGCCCATGTGATCGCCCTGTACTTCTGCCTTTTGCCGGAGGAGGGCCGGGCGGCCACCGCCGAGGGCCTGCTGCGCCTGCTGGCGGAGCACGATGGCCACCTGGTGACGGGCTTTGTGGGCACCCCCTATATCACCCACGCCCTCAGCGGCTCCGGCCATGTGCGGGAGGCCTACGACCTGCTGCTGAAGGAGGATTTCCCCTCCTGGCTGTATCAGGTAAAAATGGGGGCCACCACCGTGTGGGAGCACTGGGATGGCCTCAAGCCCGACGGCACCATGTGGAGCCCGGACATGAACTCCTTCAATCACTACGCCTACGGTGCCATCGGGGAGTGGCTCTACCGGGTGATGCTGGGCATGGAGCTGGACGAGGCGCGTCCCGGCTGCCGCCACGCCCTGCTGTCCCCGAAGACAGACGACCGTTTTGCCTGGGCGGAGGGCAGCTTTGAGAGTGTGTACGGCACGCTGGGTGTCCGCTGGGAGCGGGAAGGGGAGCGGGTCTCCCTCACCGTGCGGGTGCCCTTCAACACCACTGCCACCCTGACCCTGGAGGAGGGTGCGGAGCTTCTTTCCGGCGATGTGCCGGAGGCCGCCGGCGCCATGGAGCTTGGCAGCGGCGAATGGCATGTGGTATACCGGGTATAAGAGCACAAGAAAAGCGGCCTGCGGAGCATTTTCCGCAGGTCGCTTGTTTTTTGGAGAAAATGGGTCAGGCCAGCTTTGCGGCCAGGCGCTCCCGGATGGCGGCCAGGAAAGCCTCGCTGTCCACGCTGTGGGCGGCAAAGCCAGGCTCCACCATGCCCACCAGGTCCTTGGTCATAATGCCGTCCTTCAGGGTCTGCAGGGTGGCCTCCTCCAGCGCCGCGCCGTAGGCGGTCAGCTCCGGCAGGTTGTCCAGCTCGCCACGCTTTTTGAAGGCGCCGCTCCAGGCAAAGATGGTGGCGACCGGATTGGTGCTCACCTTTTCGCCCTTCAGATAGCGGTAGTAGTGGCGGGTCACGGTGCCGTGGGCGGCCTCATACTCATACTTGCCGTCCGGGGAGACCAGCACACTGGTCATCATGGCCAGCGAGCCGAAGGCGGTGGAGACCATGTCGCTCATCACATCGCCGTCATAGTTCTTGCAGGCCCAGATCATACCGCCCTTGGAGCGGATGATGCGGGCCACCGCGTCGTCGATCAGGGTGTAGAAGTAGGTGATGCCCAGGGCCTCGAACTGCGCCTTGTAGTTCTGCTCGTACTCCTCCTCAAACACCGTTTTGAACTCGCCGTCATATACCTTGGCGATGGTATCCTTGGTGGAGAACCACAGGTCCTGTTTGGTGTCGATGGCGTACTGGAAGCAGGCGCGGGCAAAGGAGCGGATGCTGGAGACCTTGTTGTGCTGTCCCTGCCAGATGGCGGGGCCGTTCACCTTCTGCACGGAGAGCGTTTTTTCGGAGCCGTCCTCCCCACGGAAGATCAGCTCGCACTCGCCGGGCACCTCGGTCAGCATATCCACGGCCTTGTACACATCGCCGTAGGCATGGCGGGCGATGGTGATGGGAGCCTGCCAGTTGCGCACCACGGGCTTGATGGCATCAATCACGATGGGGGCGCGGAACACGGTGCCGTCCAGAATGTAGCGGATGGTGCCGTTGGGGGATTTCCACATCTGGGTCAGCTGGGGATACTCCTCCATGCGCTGCTTGTTGGGGGTGATGGTGGCGCACTTTACCGCCACGCCCAGGCGGCGGGTGGCGTTGGCGGCGTCGGTGGTCACCTGGTCCTGGGTCTCATTGCGGTGCAGCAGCCCCAGGTCGTAATATTCGGTCTTCAGGTCCACAAAGGGCAGGATCAGCTCCTCCTTAATCATTTTCCAGAGGATGCGGGTCATTTCGTCGCCGTCCATCTCCACCAGCGGCGTGGTCATCTGAATTTTCTTCATGGGTGCTCCTTTCAGCCTCTGCCATAGCCGGCGGCGTAGTAATTCATCAGGCAGCCCTCCACCAGAATCTGCCGGTCCTCGGCGGAAAGACCCTTCAGGTACAGGGTCAGGGTGCCGGCGGAGCCGTCTGCCTTCAGGTACTGGGCGGTAAAGGTATCCTGGCCGGCCAGCAGGCCGGAGCGGATGCCGGGCACATACACCCAGTCGTTTTCGCCCAGGGTGAAGGGGACATTGTCCATGGTGAAGGGCAGGATGCCCCAGTTGATGCAGTTGGAGCGATAGCGCTTGGTGGCAAACTCATAGCAGATGTTGGCAAAGCCGCCCAGCACCTTCTGGCAGGAGGCCGCCTGCTCGCGGGCGGAGCCGTCGCCGGGCTTGTGGGCAAATACCAGCGAGCCGATCAGGGTGCTTTCCCGGGCGGCGCCGAAATGGGTCATGACGGCGGCGGCCTCATTGGGCAGCTCGCCGGCGCGGCGGGCATCGTCCAGGCCGCGCACGGCCTTGCTGAGACCCACATACTCCGGCACCCGGCGGGACAGGGCAAACTCGCTCAGCGCGATGGGGTTGGAGCGGTAGCTGGAGGTCTCGCCGGAGGGGATCAGCTCATCGGTGGTGGTTACATCATCGTGGATCACGGCGCACAGGCGCAGCAGCACATTCTCGGTCAGGGGCTGCATCTTCGGCCAGTCCCGGATGTTGGGGCCAAACCGCAGCGCGGACTCCTCCTCCGCCTTGCCAAAGCCGAAGTAGCACCGCTTCTGATACACCTCATCGCTGTAGCGGTAGGTGTGGGTGGGTACCTCATAGGCCACATCGGTGGCAGCGGTGAGGATGCCGCCGTTGGCGGCGGTGGCGGCAATGGAACGGGCGTCCATCAGGGCCACGGCGGCCATCTGGCCGGCGGCGGGCTTGGAGCCCTCCCGGCTGGCGAAATTGCGGGTGGTGTGGCGGATGGACAGGGTGTGGTTGGCGGGAGTGTCACCCGCGCCGAAGCAGGGGCCGCAGAAGCAGGGCTTCATCACCGCACCCTCGGCGGAGAGCTGCTCGGAAATGCCGTCCCGGATCACCGCCAGGTTGACCGGCGCGGAGCTGGGATAGACCGACAGGTTAAAGCTGCCGCAGCCGATGTTGCCGGTGGCCAGGATCGCGGCGGCCTCGGCCATGTTGTCATACATGCCGCCCGCGCAGCCAGCGATGATGCCCTGGTCGCAATGCACCCGGCCGTCCTCGCCGATGCAGCCCACCAGATCCATGGTAGCGCCGGACAGGGAGGCATTGCACTTCTCCTCGGCCTCCCGCAGGATGCGCTCCGGCTCGGCCTGCAGCTCGTGGATGGTGCAGGCGCGGGAGGGATGGAAGGGCAGGGCAATCATGGATTCCAGCTGGTCCAGGTGAATCACAAAGGCCTTGTCATAGCAGGCGCCGTCCTCCGGGGCCAGCTCCCGGAAGCCCTCCGGGCGGCCCACATTCTCATAAAAGGCCTTCACGGTGTCGTCGGTGACCCAGATGGAGCTGAGACAGCTGGTCTCGGTGGTCATCACATCAATGCCGGTGCGGAAGTCCATGGGCAGGTCCTTTACGCCGGGGCCGGCAAACTCCAGCACGCAGTTCTTGACCAGGCCCTTGGGGAAGGTCTCCGCCGTCAGGGCCAGAGCAATGTCGTGGGGGCCGATGCCGTGGGGCACCTTGCCCTCCAGCCACACCAGCACCACCTGGGGCGCGGCGGAATCCCAGGTGCCCTCCAGCAGCTGCTTTACCAGCTCGCCGCCGCCCTCGCCCACGCCCATGGTGCCGTAGCAGCCATAGCGGGTGTGGGAGTCGGAGCCAAGCACCATGCCGCCGCAGGAGGTCAGCTTTTCCCGGGCAAACTGGTGGATCACCGCCAGGTTGGCGGGCACATAGATGCCGCCGTATTTCTTTGCCGCGGAAAGGCCGAAAAGATGGTCGTCCTCGTTGATGGTGCCGCCCACGGCGCACAGGCTGTTGTGGCAATTGGTGAGCACATAGGGGATGGGGAACTTCTTCATGCCGGAGGCCCGTGCCGTCTGGATGATGCCCACATAGGTGATGTCGTGGGAGATCAGCGCGTCAAAGCGGATGTGCATCCGGCCGTCGTCCTTGCCCTTCTGGTGGGCGCGGAGGGTTTTGTAGGCCATGGTTTTTTCCCGCCCGGCCGTGTCGGGCTGGGGGAGAGAGGTCAGCTGCCCGTTCTTCAGGCAAACCGGCCCGAGCTGTTCAATACCGTACATGGTAAACTCCGCCTCTTTTCTGAAAAGCTGATTTAATTTTCAATCGTGCTGTGCCCCAGGGTCCGCATATGGGCCCGGGCCTCGCGGATGTGCTCCTGCATGGCGGCCTTGGCCTGCTCCGGGTCGTGGGCGGCGATGGCGTCGTAGAGCTTGCGGTGCTCGGCGGAGGCTTCCATGGCGCGCTTCGGGTCCTCAAAGGAGGCCTTGCGCACCTTCTGGATCTTTTTGTGCAGGGGAAGCAGCGTATCATACAGCACCGCGTTGTGGCTGTAGCGGTAGATCTTCTCGTGGAACTCGTTGTCCAGCTGGCGCACCCGCTCGGCCTCGCCCTTGGCGGTGTAGAATTCCTGCAGGTCGATAATCTCCTTCAGCTCCCTGACCTGCTCATCGCTGATCTTGCGGGCGCAGTCGGCGGCGGCCATCCACTCGATGCACTCCCGCACGGCATAGATGGTTTCCACATCCTCGGCGGTGATGCCCACCACCACCAGGCCCCGGTCGGTGGCCTCGATGATGTGCTCCTGCTCCAGCCGGGAGATGGCCTCCCGCACGGGGGTGCGGCTCACGCCCAGATCGGTGCACAGCTGCAGCTCGGTCAGCACGGTGCCGCGGGGATACTTGCCGCCCAGGATCTCATTCTCCAGGCGGTCGAATACCTGAAAAGCAAGGGATACCGGTTTCATCATCTGCTGCATGGTCTGTTCTCCTTTACAGGCGGCGGAAGCGTCCGCCGGACAGCTCTTCGATTTTTTCCTCAATCTCGTTGGCGGCCAGCATGGTCTGGCGGCCCTCGGCGTACTCCCGGTCGATCCACTCCTTCACAGCCAGCACCAGCGGGTCGTGCTTGTCCAGGGCTTCCTCGTCGGAGAGGTCGTAGGTGTCGTTGATCCAGTAGGCAATGCCGGCCAGGCCGGAGGACTTGCCCAGCAGCACCGAGGGCTTTACGCCCAGCAGCTTTTTGGTGTCGAAGATGTTGTAGATCTCCTCGTCCTTCATCAGGCCGTCGGCGTGGATGCCGGCGCGGGTCACATTAAAGCTGCGGCCCACGAAGGGGGTCATGGAGGGCACATCATAGCCGATCTCATGGCGGTAATAGTCGGCGATTTCGGTGATCACGGTGGGGTCCATGCCCTCCATGGAGCCGCGCAGGGAGGCGTACTCCATCACCATGGCCTCCAGCGGCACATTGCCGGTGCGCTCGCCGATGCCCAGCAGCGTGCAGTTCACGGCGCTGGCGCCATACAGCCAGGCTGTGGAGGCGTTGGCCACGGCCTTGTAGAAATCGTTGTGGCCATGCCACTCCAGGCACTCGCTGGGCACATCGGAGAAGTGCTGCAGGCCGTAGATGATGCCGGGCACGCTTCTCGGGATGGCCACCTCCGGGTAGGGGACGCCATAGCCCATGGTGTCGCAGGCCCGGATCTTTACCGGGATGCCCGCGTCCCGGGACATCTTCATCAGCTCGTTGACAAAGGGCACCACAAAGCCGTAGAAGTCGGCGCGGGTCAGGTCCTCCAGGTGGCAGCGGGGCACCACGCCGGCCTCAAAGGCCATGGCCACGGTGTCCAGATACTGCTTCATCACCTCGCCGCGGGTCTTGTGCATCTTGTGGAAGATGTGATAGTCGCTGCAGGAAACCAGGATGCCAGTCTCCCGGATGCCCAGGTCCTTCACCAGCTGGAAATCCTCCTTGGTGGCCCGGATCCAGGTGGTGATCTCCGGGAACTTCAGCCCCAGCTCCTGGCATTTTTCGATGCATTCCCGGTCCTTTTTGCTGTAGACGAAAAACTCGGTCTGGCGGATGATGCCGTAGGGGCCGCCCAGCCGGGACATCAGCTTGAACAGGTCCACGGTCTGCTTGACGGAGTAAGGCTCCACCGACTGCTGGCCGTCGCGGAAGGTGGTATCGGTGATCCAGATCTCCTCCGGCATGCCCATGGGCACCCGGCGGTGGTTAAAGGCGATACGGGGAACCTCTGTATAGGGATAGATGTCGCGGTAGAGCTCAGGCTCCGGCACATCCTGCAAATCGTAGCGGTAGATCTTTTGCTCCAGAAGGTTGGTTTTGCTGGAAACTTCAAGCATCCTGAGAATCCTCCTTTGATGGGAATGTATCCAAGTATACAGCCGAACATGCATGATGTCAAGCGAAAAATTGCGTTTTTTCGTGACAAGGACGGGAAATTTTCCCAAATCAGCCCGCAAAAATGCAGGAAAAGCGGTTCAATCCGCAAAAAAGCCCCGCCATCATCGGCGGGGACGGAGATGGGCATAGCTGGGGATGTCCAGCTGCGCGGCGGCGCAGGCAAAGGCCTCCTATGGGATATTGGGCCATTCCCCGCCGCCGAGGGCGGTGGCCAGCCGCACCAGCTCCGGGGTTTTGTCGATGCCCCGCACCAGGGTGTGCAGGTTGTTGTTCATAAACCAGGGGGCCATGTCATACAGCCCGGAGGTGAAGATGGTCTCCACCACCCGCTGCAGATCGTAGGGCACGGAGAGCAGGGTGGCCTGCCAGGCGCCACCGGCGCTTTCCAGCACGGCGCACTGGGCGTGGCCGGGATCGTCGATGGCGATGCCGCAGGAGCCGGGGTTTACACAGGTTTTTCCCATGTGCTTCAGAACCGCCGGATGGTGGGTGTGGGCGGAGAGCAGCAGGGGCGCGTCCACCCGCTCCAGCCATTGTCGGGTATTTTCACCCCAGGGCTGCAGCAGCTCCCGGTCGCTGCCCGGGGAGCCGTGGCAGGCGATGATCTCCTCACAGCCCGGCTCCGCCACGCGGAAGCAAATGGGCAGCGAGGCGAAAAATTCCAGGTCCTTTTTCCGCAACCGCTCATAGGTAAACAGCAGGTTGCCGCTGGCGGAGTTGGCGGGCCAGTCCGGGCCCTCTCCGGCGGCATGGGTCAGCATGTAGTCCTCCCGGTTGCCCCGCAGAAAGCGACAGGGCTTTTCCTCCGCCAGGCGGTACAGCCGGTCCATGGTTTCGGCGGGCCAGGGGGTATCGGAAACATAGTCGCCCAGCAGCAGCAGGCCGTCGCAGTCCCGCAGGGCCTGCAGGCAGGCCTCCAGCGCCACCGCGTTGCTGTGGATGTCGGCGATCACGCCCAGCAGCACAGGCGATCACCTCTCATTCCGCAAAGAGCTGCTTCAGCCGCAGCGCCGCCGCCTTCACGGCGTTTTTCCGCAGGCCCTGCCGCACCAGCTCCTCCTGGGCGTCCCGCAGGGAGAGACCGGTCAGCATCAGCCCGGTCAGCTGTGCCTCCGGGGGAATTTCCGTCTGGGGCTTTTCCTCCTCCGGGCGGACTTCATGCAGGTCCAATACCAGGCAGTATTCGCCCTTGTCGGCCTTGGGATTGGCCCGCAGCTGAGCCAGCACCTCTGCCGCGGTGCCCCGGATGGTCAGCTCGTGCAGCTTGGTCAGGTCGCAGGAGGCGGAGATCCGGGCCTCCGGCAGCACCTCCGCGATGGTTTCCACCAGCTCCACTACCCGGTAGGGGGATTCGTGCACAATGGCGATGGGTACGCCCCGGGCCATGGCCAGCAGCTTTTCCCGAAGGTCCTTTTTCTCCCTGGGGAGAAAGCCGTAAAAGGCCCATTCGCGGGTGTCGAAGCCGCTGACGGACAGGGCGCTGACCCCCGCGCAGCAGCCGGGAATGGGCAGCACCGGGATACCCCGCTCCGCCGCGGCCCGCACCAGGGCATAGCCGGGATCGGACACGCAGGGCGTGCCGGCGTCGGTGGTGATGGCCACATCAATGCCCTCCGCCAGCATTCGCTCCGCCAGCCACACGCCCTTGGTGTCCTCGTTGTGCTGGTGGCAGCTGGTGAGCGGGGTGTGGATGTCAAACACCTGGCACAGCTTCATGGTGACGCGGGTGTCCTCCGCCGCGATGAGCTGCACCGACTTCAGGGTGTCAATGGCCCGGGGGGAAAGGTCCTGCAGATTGCCGATAGGGGTAGCGACCACATACAGGGTAGGCATTACAGCACGCTCACTTTCTCCGCCACCCGCAGGCGGGCGCTCCGGCTCCGGGGATTTTGGGCGATTTCTTCAGCGGAGGGGGCGATGTTGGCCAGAATCTTTGCCTCCGGTTTGCGGCCGCAGGTGCAGATGGGGGCCTTCGGCGGGCAGACGCAGGGGTTTTGCAGCCGCTGGAAGCAGCGCTTCACGATCCGGTCCTCCAGCGAGTGGAAGGTGATCACCAGCAGGCGGCCGCCGGGCTTCAGGCAGCGCATCAGGGAGCACAGGGTGGCGTCCAGCGGGTCCAGCTCGTCGTTCACGGCAATGCGCACCGCCTGAAAGGTCCGCCGGGCGGGATGGCCGTCCTCCTTGCGGCGAACCGCCTTGGGGATGGCCGCATCCACACAGGCCACCAGGTCGGCGGTGGTCTCCAGCGGGGCCTTCGTCCGCCGCTCGCAGATGATCTTGGCAATGCGGGCCGCCCACTTTTCCTCGGCGTAGTCCCGCAGGATGCGGGTGATCTCCCGTTCATCGGCGGTGTTCAGCAGCTGGGCGGCGGTGATGCCCCTGCTCTGGTCCATCCGCATGTCCAGCGGTGCGTTCTCATGATAGGAGAAGCCCCGCTCCGGGGTGTCCAGCTGGGGGGAGGAGACCCCCAGGTCCAGCAGCGCGCCATCCAGCAACGGCGCGCCCGCCTCCGCCAGCAGGGCCTCCGCGTCGTGAAAGTTGCCGTGCAGGGCGTGGAAGCCGGGGAACTCCTTCAGCCGCTCACCGGCGGCGGCGATGGCGTTCAGGTCCCGGTCGATGCCGTACAGCACGGCACCCTCCCCGGCCAGGCGCAGAATGCCGCCGGAGTGCCCGCCGCCGCCCAGGGTCCCATCGCAATACACGCCGCCGGGCACGGGGGCCATCCATTCCATCACTTCATTATATAATACGGGGATGTGTTCAAAGCTCATGCGTTTCTCCCACGGCATCGGGGCCGATACAAACGGGGCCGGAGTGATGTCCTCCGGCCCGGCTGGGTTACTTTTCCATATTTTTTCTGGCCTGCGACAGCATCAGCTTGATCCGGTTGAGCTGATTGACCTCGCTGGCGCCGGGGTCAAAGTCCACGGCCACAATATTGGCCTGGGGATAGGCCCTGCGCAGCTGCTTGATCACGCCCTTGCCGATCACATGGTTGGGCAGGCAGGCAAAGGGCTGGATGCACACAATGTTGGGGAAGCCGGTGTTGATCAGCTCCGCCATCTCGCCGGTGAGGAACCAGCCCTCGCCGTACTGGTTGCCCACCGAGACAAAGGGCTTGGCCAGCTCGGCAATCTCCCCGATGGGCATGGGCGGCTCAAAGCGTTTGGATTTCTCCAGCGCCTCCAGGGCGGGCCTGCGGAAGGCCTTGATGGCCTTTACGCCGTATTCGGCGGTATACCTGCCCGTCCAGCGGGTGCCCAGGTACTCCGCCTTGTAGCCCTGGCCAAAGATGCAATAGTTGAAGAAGTCCATCAGGTCCGGCACGCAGGCCTCGGCGCCCTCCCGCTCCAGCAGCTCCACCAGGTTGTTGTTGGCCAGGGGCATGTATTTGACCAGGATCTCGCCCACCACGCCCACCCGGGGCTTGCGGAGGGTCTCGTCGATGGGCAGGGTGTCAAAGTCGTGCACCAGGTCCCGGCACATGTCGGCGTAGCGGTATTTCCGCTTGCCGGTCAGCGCCTCGGTGATGGTGGTGTTCCAGCGGTCCTTCAGGGCGTTGGCGGAGCCATACACCGTCTCGTAGGGGCGCACCCGGTAGAGGCAGCGCATCAGCAGGTCGCCCAGCACAATGGCGTACAGGGCGTCCCGGGCCAGGGGCAGCGGCAGCTTGAAGCCGGAGTTTTTCTCCATGCCGTTCAGGTTGAGGCTGATAACGGGGATGTGCCCCAGCCCGGCCTTTTCCAGCGCCCGGCGGATAAAGCCCACATAGTTGCTGGCCCGGCAGCAGCCGCCTGTCTGGGACATGATGAGGGCCAGCTTGTTGGTGTCATACTTGCCGGAGAGCACCTCGTTCATCATCTGTCCGGTGGTGATGATGGAGGGATAGCAGGCGTCGTTGTTGACATACTTCAGGCCCATGTCCACGGCGGCCCGGTTGTCGCTGGGCATCATCACCACATGGAAGCCGTAATGGCGGAAGATGGGCTCCAGCAGGTCGAAGTGGAGGGGGCTCATGTTGGGGGCCAGGATGGTGTAGCCCGCCTCAAACATTTCTTTGGTGAACTCCGCCCGGTGATAGGCCGCGCTGGTGGGATGGGGCACAATGCCCTTCTCCTGCCGCATGTTCATGGCGGCCAGCAGCGAGCGGATGCGGATACGGGCGGCGCCCAGGTTGTTGACCTCGTCGATCTTCAGCACGGTGTAGAGCTTGCCGCTCTTTTCCATGATCTCAAACACCTGGTCGGTGGTTACGGCGTCCAGGCCGCAGCCGAAGGAATTCAGCTGGATCAGCTCCAGGTCCTCCCGGCGGCACACATACTCGGCGGCGGTATACAGGCGGGAATGGTACACCCACTGGTCGTTGGCCCGCAGGGGATGGTCCTCCTCAAAATCCCGGGGCAGGCTGTCCTCGGTCAGCACCGCCAGGCCATAGCCCGCGATCATCTCCGGAATGCCGTGGTTGATCTCCGGGTCCACATGGTAGGGGCGGCCTGCCAGCACAATGCCCCGGCGGCCCTTTTCGGCCATCCAGTCCAGCACCCGTTGCCCCTCGGCCCGCACATCGGCCTTGGCCCGCTGCTGCTCGGCCCAGCCCTTGGCTACGGCGGCCCGCACCTTTGCAGCGGGAATGTTCCACTCTTCCTTGCCGAAGAGCCGCACCAGGCGGTCGGCGGCGGTCTTTTCGCTGGTGAGGGCAATAAAGGGCCGGATATAGTTCACCTTGCCCTCTACCACATCCTCCACATTGTTCTTCAGGTTTTCGGGGTAGGCGCACACCATGGGGCAGTTGTAGTGGTTCTGGGCGCTGTCCACCTCCTGGTGCTCGTAGAACACGCTGGGATGGAAGATGGTTTTGATGCCCTGGTTGATCAGCCACTGCACATGGCCGTGAGCCAGCTTGGCGGGGTAGCACTCGCTCTCGGAGGGGATGCTCTCCATGCCCAGCGAATAGATGGCCCGGGTGGATGCCGGGGAGACCTCTACCCGGAAGCCCAGCTCCGTCAGCACTGTAAACCAGAAGGGGTAGTTTTCCCACATGTTCAGCACGCGGGGAATGCCCACCGTGCCCAGGGGAGCCTGGTCTGCCTCCAGGGGTGTGTAGTCAAACATCCGCTTCAGCTTGTAGGCCATCAGATTGGGGCCCTTTTCGGTGGAGACAGACTTGCCCAGGCCCCGCTCGCAGCGGTTGCCGGTGATGTGGGTCCTTCCGCCGGGGAAGCGGTTGATGGTGAGCATGCAGTGGTTGGAGCAGCCCTGGCAGCGGGCGGTGGAGGATTTCCACTCCAGCGCCAGAATGTCGTCCAGGGGCAGGATGGTGCTGGGCTGGTCGTGATAGCGCTCCCGGGCGATGAGGGCCGCGCCGAAGGCGCCCATAATGCCGGAAATGTCCGGGCAGATGGCCTCCACACCGCTGATGCGCTCAAAGGCCCGCAGCACGGCCTTGTTATAGAAGGTGCCGCCCTGCACCACCACATGGGTGCCCAGCTCGGCGGCGTCCGCCAGCTTGATCACCTTGAACAGGGCGTTTTTGATCACGGAATAGGCCAGGCCGGCGGAGATGTCCTGCACGGTGGCGCCTTCCTTCTGGGCCTGCTTCACATTGGAGTTCATAAACACCGTGCAGCGGGTGCCCAGGTCTACGGGATGCTGCGCGAAAAGCGCCTGGGCGGCAAAGCCCTCGGCGGTAAAGCCCAGGGAGCCGGCAAAGTTTTCCAAAAAGGAGCCGCAGCCGGAGGAGCAGGCCTCGTTCAGCATGATGGTGTCTACCGAGCCGCCCCGCAGCTTGATGCACTTCATGTCCTGGCCGCCGATGTCCAGCACGCAGTCCACCTGGGGGTCAAAGAAGGAAGCGGCGGTGGTGTGGGCGATGGTCTCCACCTCGCCCTCATCCAGCCCGAAGGCGGATTTGAGCAGATCCTCGCCATAGCCGGTGGAGCAGGCGCGGGTCACCGTGATGCCCTCCGGCAGCTGCTTTTTCAATTCGCCCATGGCCCGGATGGCCGTTTTGATGGGAGAGCCCTGGTTGTTGTCATAAAAGGTCCACAGCAGCTGCCCCTCGCTGCCGATCAGCGCCAGCTTGGTGGTGGTGGAGCCTGCGTCGATGCCCAGGAACACATCGCCCCGGTAGCTCTGCAGGTCCCCCCGCCCGACCTTTGCCCGCTCATGGCGGCGGCAGAAATCGTTGTATTCCTCATTGGAGGCGAACAGGGGATCCAGCCGCTTCAGCTCAAAGGTCATCTGTACGCCACGGGTCATGGTGTCGATCAGCTGGTCCAGCGGGATGGCTTCCCCGTCCTTCGCCTCCAGCGCGGCGCCCATGGCGGCAAACAGGTGGGAATTTTCCGGCAGGATGGCGGTCTCGTCCGTCAGCTGCAGGGTGCGGATAAAGGCGTTGCGCAGCTCCGACAAAAAGTGGAGGGGTCCGCCCAGAAAGGCCACATGCCCGCGAATGGGCTTGCCGCAGGCCAGGCCGGAGATGGTCTGGTTGACCACCGCCTGAAAAATGGAGGCGGCCAGGTCGCCGATGGCGGCGCCGTCGTTGATCAGGGGCTGAATGTCTGTTTTGGCAAACACGCCGCAGCGGGAGGCAATGGGGTAGATCTGCCGGTAGTGGGCAGCCTGCTCGTTCAGGCCGGTGGCGTCGGTCTGCAGCAGGTCGGCCATCTGGTCGATAAAGGAGCCGGTGCCGCCGGCGCAAACGCCGTTCATGCGCTCCTCCAGCCCGCCGGTAAAGTAGATGATCTTGGCGTCCTCGCCGCCCAGCTCAATGGCCACATCGGTCTGGGGCGCGGCGGCCTCCAGGGCGGAGGCTACCGCCACCACCTCCTGCACAAAGCCAATGTTCAGGGCCTTGCCCAGGTTGATGGCGCCGGAGCCGGTGATGCGCACCTGAATGGCGCAGGGGCCCAGCTTTTCCCGGGCCTCCCGCATCAGCTCGGCCAGGGTCTCCTGGGTGTGGGCGCGGTGGCGGCGGTATTCGCCGAAAACGAGCTGGCTATCATCGTCCAGGATGACCAGCTTGACCGTGGTGGAGCCGACATCAATGCCGGCGCGATAGTTCTTCATGCGGAAGCCTTTCTACGATTTGCGGTGACAGTGGTTATTTGGCCAGCTTGGCCTTTTTCCGGATGGTCATGAATTCGTCATAGGCGGGGAGCACCTCGGCGGCGTCTCCGCTCATGCGGGGCACGCCGTGGTCCAGCCACAGCGCCTTGTTGCACAGCTTGCTGACCTGGGGCAGGGAATGGGAAACAAACAGCAGGGTGGTGCCGCCGCTCAGCATGTCCATCATGCGCTGCTCGCACTTGGCCTGAAAGGCCTTGTCGC
>R03__coassemble_284_pt1 | contig 31200 bp, 27 predicted proteins | sample R03__metabat2_high_PE_065 | metagenome-assembled genome bin R03 | reverse complement strand
TCCTGGCTGCCGTTCTGCTGGCCATCCTGGCGATCGTTCCCATGGCAAGCGCTTCCGGTTCCACCATGTATGTTTCTTCCGCCAACGGCAAGGGCGTGCGCCTGCGCTCCGGCATGGATGCCTCCACCACCGCCAATGTGCTGTGCACCCTGGGCGAAGGCAAGCCCGTGACCGTTTCCTCCATGAGCAACGGCTGGGCCCGTGTACAGGTGCAGCTGAATGGCCAGACCAAGTCCGGCTATGTGATGAGCTCCTTCCTGAGCAGCGTGGATCCCACCGCCCAGAGCCAATCCTTCAACAGTGTGACCCGCTTCACCGTGCGGGTGGCGCCCTCCCGCGGCGTGCAGGGCTATGTGAACTTCCGTTCCGGCCCCAGCACCTCCTCCGCGCAGATCCGCCGCCTGTACAAGGGCGAGACCCTGACCGTGGTGGCTGAGAGCAACGCCTGGTACCGCGTGTTTGATGCCAACGGTGTGTACGGCTATGTGGCCAAGGCCTATGTGACCAAGTGATCCGATCCTGAATCCATGCCCGGCAGATTCGTGTCTGCCGGGATTTTTTCCTTCCCGCATCGGATATTGACAAGCCGCCCCAAATGGATGATAATAGAGGCAGCTTGTTTTGTCTGGGAGGTTTTATGCGAAAAAAGTGTTTGCTGTGGCTGACCGTAGTGGCCATGCTGATTTCCATGCTTCAGGTACCGGCCACGGCGGAGAGCGCCGGAACGGTGATCTTTGAAGGAGAAGCCACCGGGAAGTTTACCAACTGGAACCAGTGGAAGGACGCACTGAGCCTGAACCTGAGCCGGGACGGCATCGACAAGGCGCTGTTCACCTCCTCCTTTTCCATCGAGGTGGAATATGAGGGAGCCGCGGCGCCGGTGCTGTTTTTGATGTCCTGGACGGGCGGCGCCGCCAAGGCCCAGGTGGAGGCATCCTCCGCCGAGAATGGCGTGGCGGTGTTTGCCTGGCGGGATATGCTGCGCAGCTACGGCGATGATTTTCAGCACCTGAACGCCATCACCCTGCGGCCGAACGGCGAGGATGTCACCATCCGTAAGGTAACCGTACTGCCCATTTCAGAGGAGGAGCTGACCCCTGTGCGCTTTGAAGGAAAGGCGGGCGACTGGCTGGCCGCCATGCAGACCGGCTTTAATCTGGGGAACACCCTGGAGTCCTACAGCACCTGGGTTGGCAACCATCAGCCCAGCGAAAAGTACGAGACCGCCTGGGGCAACCCGGTCACTACCCGGGAAATCCTCCAGATGATTTATGACGCGGGCTTTGATACCATCCGCATCCCCACCACCTGGTATCCGCACATGGACGATGCCAACAACTACGCCATCGACGAGGAGTGGATGGCCCGGGTGCAGGAGGTGGTGGACACCTCGCTGGAAATCGGCCTGCGGGTCATCCTCAATGTGCAGCACGACACCGGCGAGAATGGTTGGCTGCGGGCTGACCTGAGCAAGATGGAAGCGCAGACGCCGAAGTTCATCCGGCTGTGGCAGCAGATCGCCGAACGCTTCCGGGATTACGGGGACGAACTGGTCTTTGAGGGCTTTAACGAGATCCTGGACAGCGACAGCAACTGGAACAACCCCACGGCGGAGGCCTGTGAGGCGGTGAACCAGCTGAACCAGATCTTTGTGGACACCGTGCGGGCCACCGGCGGCAACAATGCCGAGCGGGTGCTGATCGTGAATCCCTATGCCGCCACCCACGACGAGGACGCCCTGAGCAATTTCGTTCTTCCCACCGACACCGTGGAGGGCTGCCTGATCGTCAGCTTCCACATGTACACGCCCATCAATTTCTGCTTCCCCATTCCAGACGGCTATACCGAGACCGAATGGGAGAACAATGGCGGAAAATCCGCGGTGAACACAGTGCTGAACCATGTCTACACCTACCTCACCAGCAAGGGCATCCCTGTGCTGATGGGAGAATTTGCCGCCTCCGGCAAGGAGAACGAGGCGCAGCGCTGCCAGTGGGCCGCCTACGCAAAGGAGCAGGCCGCCATGGAGGGCATCCCCTGCCTGTGGTGGGACAACGGCGGAAGGATTTCCGGCACCGCGGCGGACTACCGGCAGATGGGCCTGCTGGACCGCTATACCCTGACCTGGCTCTACCCCGACCTGGTGGAAACCATCACCGGCGTGCGTCCCGCTGCCGTTCACGAATAACGAACCCGCCGCAAAAAGGAGGATATGGATATGAAGAAGATGACCCGCCGCCTGCTGGCCCTGATGCTGGCCATGCTGCTGCCCGGCACCTGCCTGGCCGCCGGAGAATCCGGCAAAACCTCTGAGGATTACGAGCCCATGTGGCAGCTGGCGTAGACCCACGGCTTTAAGCTGGGCACCTGCTTTTCAGCCAGCCAGCTGAAGGACGAGACCTATCTGGGCATCGTGGCCCGGCACTTTAACAGCCTGACCGCCACCAACGAGATGAAGGCTTACTCCATGCTGGACACCCTGATGACCAGGGCCCGCACCGACGGCATGCCCGGCCTGAACTATTACACCGCCGACAAAATGGTCGCCTGGGCCCAGGAGAACGGCATTCACATCCGGGGGCATGTGCTGGTGTGGGATGCCTACATGACCGACTGGTTCTTCCGGGAGGATTACGACTCCGCCAAGCCCTATGCCAGCCAGGAGGTGATCCGGGAGCGCATGGCCTGGTACATCAACGAGGTGATCACCCACTTTGAGGAAAAATTCCCCGGCGTGGTGTACTGCTGGGATGTGGCCAACGAGGCCGTGGGCGATTCCCTCACCGAGTATGATCCGAACGACCCCCGTCACCTGCGCACCACCCGGTCCGGCAGCACCAACCTCTTCCGCGACCTGGCCGGCGATGACTATGTGGAGTACGCCTTCCTCTGCGCAAAAAACACCGTGGAGGCGCTGGGAGCGGACATCAAGCTGTTCTACAATGACTACAACACCTTCAACAGCGGAAAGCGTACCGCCATCTGCGCTTTGATTGACAGCATCAACAGCTATGCCACCGATGAGGACGGCAATCCCAGACAGCTGGTTGACGGCATCGGCATGCAGGGCTATATCGGCGGCTACGGCACCCAGACGGGCTGCCTGAACGAGACCGACATCGAGTCCATCCGCCAGTCCATCCTGATCTACGCCGCCAAGGGGCTGGAGGTGCAGCTGACCGAGATGGCCATCCGCAATTACTCCGGCGAGGAGGAGGACATCGCGAAGCACGCAGAATTCTGTGGAAAGCTGTTTGCCATGTTCAGCTCCGTCAACACCGCCGAAAGCGCGCCGCTCACCGCGGTGACCCTGTGGGGCATCTCCGACTGCCCGGACCTCCCCCATGACAACTATTCCTGGAAGCTCAACAGCCCCTACTGCGGCCTGATCACCGAGAAGAATGAGCTGAAGACCTCCTTTGATGCGGTATATCAGGCGCTCTCCGCCTCCTACTGATTCCATCCGGCACCGGACATCCGGTGCCTTTTTTCTTTATGAAACTGTTTTCATTCATCCTCCCGCCTGAAGAAATTTTGTATTTTTTTACAATTTTCCGTCAATTTTTTTCTATTTCCGGAACCGTTTTCTGCCCCATGAACACTGGACTTTTGTGAATTCTCTGTGAATTTTTTGATTGTTTTTTGGCCCGAATGTCCATCAAAATCGGTTGACATATTGCCGCCTTGTTGGTAAAATCCCTTTTATACGATATGCGTTTGTCGTATTACTGTTCCTTTTTTGCCAAAGAGAACCCACTCCGGGATTTTTTCGGCAGCTTCTTTCGTTTCCATTTTCACACAGGAGAGAGGCGGAGTTATGCACCTGAAGAAGCGAAACATCATCATCGGCGTCGTGGTGATTGCCCTTGTGGTGGGCGTTGTGATCCTGCTGAACAGCGAGGCATCCGACTTCCACGCCAAGTATGAGGGCACCGACCTGACCGCCGATGTGACCGGCATCGGCCGGAGCGACACCTATTCCGGCTATCTGAACAGCCACGCGGACGCCGCGCTCCCCACGGAGCAGGTGTCTGTTGAGGTGTCTTCCTTTACCGGAGACGGCACCCTCCAGCAGCAGGACGGCGCTGACTGCGTGTACACAGCCGACGGCGATTATACCACCTGGACGGTGAGCGTGCCTCAGGCAGGCTTTTACCAGATCCAGCTGGACTATCTGACGGTGGAATCCCGCGGCGTGGATGTGGAGCGCTCTCTGTATATCAATGATGAGCTGCCCTTCTCCGGCGCCAGCTCCCTGTGCTTCTCCCGCCAGTGGATGGATGCGGGGGAGGTGCGCCAGGACAACCAGGGCAACGACATCCGCCCCTCCCAGAAGGAATACTATTCCTGGCAGCAGGTCTTCTGCAAGGACGACATGGGCTATGAGGATGAGCCCTATCGTTTCTGGTTCGAAGCCGGCGAGAGCACCATCTCCCTGAAGGCTGTCAACGAGCCGATGCTGATCCGCGCCATCACCCTGGTTCCCGTGCAGGAGCGCCAGACCTACGCGGAATACGCCGCCGCGCAGCCTGAGGTCAGCATGTCCGCCGAAAATCAGGACTGGCAGCTGACCATTGAGGGCGAGGACGCCGAGCTGCGCTCTTCTCCCTCCCTGTACGCCCGCTACGACCGCTCCTCCCCTGCCACCGTGCCTTATTCTGTGGACCGCAGCGTGCTGAACTATATCGGCGGCGATTCCTGGAGCACCTCCGGCCAGTGGATCCAGTGGAGCTTTGAGGTGCCCGAGGACGGCTATTACAACATCACCATCAAGGCCCGCCAGCAGTATCAGCGCGGCTCTATTTCCTGCCGCACCCTGTATATCGACGGTGAGGTTCCCTTTGAGGAAGTGGCCGCCATCGAATTTGATTACAACACCTCCTGGGATATGCACACCCTGTGCGACGAGAACGGCGATCCCTGCCGCTTCTATCTCACTGCCGGTAGCCACACCATCCGCCTGGAGGCGACACTGGGCACCATGGGCAGCCTGCTGGAGGATATGGAAAACAGTATCTACCGCCTCAACCAGATCTACCGCCGCATCCTGGTGCTTACCGGCGTGAATCCGGACCGCTTCCGCGATTACAACATCGCCAGCGTGTACCCCGAAGTCATCGAAGCCATGGACCTGGAGAGCAAGCGCCTCTATAAGCTTGTGGATGACGCGGTGACCATCACCGGCCAGAAGAGCGACCGTGTGGCCGTGGCCCAGACCCTGGCCGTGCAGTTGGAAAACTTTGTGGAATACAACGAGCGCATCACCATGTCCTTCTCCAACTTCAAGGACAACATCACCAGCCTGGGCACCGCCCTGCAGAATATGGCCGAAACCAAGCTGGACATTGACCAGATTACCATCAGTGCGGACAAGACAGCGGTAAAGGCCACCAGCGAAACCTGGTGGGACAAGCTGGTGCACGAGGTCCGCTCCTGCGTGGCATCCTTCTTTGTGGATTACAACTCCCTGGGCGATAAGTATGACGAAAGCGCCGAGGACCTGATCGAGGTTTGGATCGTGACCGGCCGCGACCAGTCCACCATCCTGAAGACCCTGGTGGATGACAGCTTTACCACCAACACCGGCATCAAGGCCAATGTCAAGCTGGTGGCGGCGGACGCCATCCTGACCGCCGTGGTGGCCGGCAACGGCCCCGACATCGTGCTGAGCGTGGACAACTGGTTCGCCGTGAACTACGCCATGCGCAACGCCGTTTAGGACCTGACCCAGTTTGACGATTATGAAGAGGTGGCCGCCAACTTCTATCCCAGCGCCCTGGCCGCCCTCACCTATGATGATGGCGACGGCGACGGCGTGTACGGCCTGCCGGAAACCCAGCTGTACTCCGTGCTGTTCTACCGCACCGATGTGCTGGAGGAGCTGGGCCTCTCCGTGCCCAACACCTGGGCCGAGCTGATTGCCATGCTGCCCACCATTCAGGGCAACAATATGTCGGTCGGCATCCCCTATCCCGACATCTCCAACCCGGATATCTCCGCCTTTGTGTCCATGATCTACCAGAACGGCGGCGCCATCTACGATGAGGATGCCAAAAACACCACCATCGACAGCGAAGCCGGCGTTACCGCCTTCGACCTGTACACCAGCCTGTATAACGATTACGGCCTGCCCACCGTGTACGACTTTGTAAGCCGCTTCCGTTCCGGCGAGATGCCGCTGGGCGTGGCTTACTACAACACCTACAACACGCTGAGCGTTTCCGCCCCCGAGATCCGCGGCCTTTGGGACTTTACCCTGCTGCCCGGCACCCTGCAGGAGGACGGCAGCATCGACCGCTCGGTGCATTCCTCCGGCGTGTGCTGCATGATGATTGCCACCGATGATGAAAAGGTCAAGCAGAACGCCTGGCAGTTTATGAAGTGGTGGGTCTCCTCCGACACGCAGGTGAGCTTCGGCCGTGAGCTGGAGAGCGTGCTGGGCTCCTCCGCCCGCTATCCCACCGCCAATACCAAGGCGCTGGAGCAGCTGGCCTGGTCCACCGATCAGCTGAAGGTATTGAAGGAGCAGCAAAGCTGGACGGTCGGCTTCCGTGAGATCGCCGGCGGCTACTCCACCACCCGCCATATCACCAACGCCATCCGCAAGGTGATCAACGACAAGGATGACGCACGGGAGACCCTGTTGAACTACGCCCGCACGATCAACGAAGAGATCACGATCAAGCGCCGCGAGTTCGGTCTCCCGACAGATTAACAGGAAAGGAAGGGATCATGATGCAAAAGACGCAAAACACCTCGCTCCTGCGCAGGTACTCCACCATGAAGCGGGAAACGCTCCGGTACAACATGGGCAAGGCGCGGCGGATGACCACCTGTTATCTGTTCCTCGCCCCCTATGCCATCCTGTTTATCCTGTTCTACATCCTGCCCATTGGCACTTCCATCTTTTACAGCTTTACCAGCTACAACATTCTGGAGCCCCCGACCTTTATCGGTCTGAGCAACTATGTCAACCTGATCCTGCAGGATGAGGTATTCCTGACCGCCGTGAAAAACACCTTTGTGATTGCTGTGGTCACCGGCCCCATCGGCTACATTCTTTCCTTCCTGTTCGCGTGGTTCATCAACGAGCTGCCCAAGTGGCTGCGGGCCGTTGCCGTGGTGGTGTTCTACGCCCCCAGCATTGCCGGCAATGCCTACACCATCTTCTCCATCATTTTCCGGGGCGACTCCTACGGCTATCTCAACTCCATCCTTCTGAACCTGGGCCTGCTGGACAGCCCCATCCTGTGGCTCACCGACCCCAACTACATCATGGGCGTGCTGATCATCGTGATCCTGTGGATGAGCATGGGCACCGGCTTCCTGTCCTTTGTGGCCGGCTTCCAGGGCATTGATCACAGCATGTACGAGGCTGGCTATGTGGACGGCATCCGCAACCGTTGGCAGGAGCTGTACTACATCACCCTGCCCAGCATGAAGCCCATGCTGCTCTTCGGCGCCGTGATGAGCATTACCAGTGCCTTCAATGTGTGCGATGTACCCCGCGCTTTGGCAGGCTACCCCTCCACCGACTACGCGGCCCGCACGGTGGTCACCCACCTGTTCGACTACGGCTTCAGCCGTTTCGAGATGGGCTACGCCTCCGCCATCGCCACCCTCCTGTTCCTCGTGATGATCCTCTGCAAGAAGGTCATTGCCTCCGCACTGTCGAAAGTAGGTACATGATATGAGCGAAATGTATATTGTACAGGCTGCCGGCAAGCTGGAGACATCGGGCAAAAAGACCCGCGGCGTGCTGGTCTGCGAGGATACCAAGGCCGTATTTTCCCAGAAGGGCACTGCCGTTGCTGAGTTTGTCTACAACGACATGGCCAAGCTGCAGAATGTCCGCACGGGCGACACCAGCACCAAGCTGACCGTCACCATGAAGGACGGGACGGTGTATGTGTTCGACCTGTCCCGCAGCCTGAAGGTCTACCCCTACATCGAGCAGCGCTGGCAGAGCAAGCCTGTTGAGCAGAAATCCCGCGTGGATGAGCTTCGCCGGCTGGCATAGCTCCGGGGCGAGCGGATCCAGCGGCCCAAGCACCACCTGATCACCCGCCGCCATCCCAACCGCTCCATCGGCGGCGACATCCTCATCTATCTGATGCTGTTCCTGGTAGCCCTGCTGATGGCCTTCCCGCTGGTATTCGCCATCAGCTCCTCCCTGAAGCCGCTGGACGAGCTGTTCCGCTTCCCGCCCACCATCTTCCCGAGGCACCCCACCTTTGACAACTTCTCCGACATGATCGTGACCATGGGCCAGAGCTGGGTACCCTTCAGCCGGTACCTGACCAACACTGTGTTTGTCACCTTTGTGGGTACCTTCGGCCACCTGATCATCGCTTCCATGGCCGCCTTCGTGCTGGCCAAGTACGATTTCCCCGGCGGCAAGCTCTTCTTCAACGTGGTCGTAACCGCCCTGATGTTCTCCGGCTATGTCACCGGCATCCCGAACTATGTCATCATGAGCAACCTGGGCATGATCGATACCTACTGGGCCCTGCTGCTGCCGGCCTTCGCCGCTCCCATCGGCCTGTTCATGATGAAGCAGTTCATGGAGGGCCTGCCCACCGCCATCATTGAGGCGGCCCATATCGACGGCGCCAGCGAGTTCCGGGTATTCTGGAGCATCGTGATGCCCAACGTGAAGCCCGCCTGGCTGACGGTCATCATCTTCAGTGTGCAGAGCCTGTGGAACAACAGCGCCTCCACCGTCATCTATTCTGAAGAGAAGAAAACACTGGTCTACGCACTGCAGCAGATTCAGGCGGGCGGCATTGCCCGTACCGGCCAGGCTGCCGCCGTTACCGTCATCGTGATGCTGGTTCCCATCATCATCTTCATCTTCAGCCAGAGCCAGATTCTGGAAACCATGGCCAGCTCCGGCATCAAGGACTGATGAAAGCGCGCAAGGAAAGGAGACGCATGAGGATGAAACAGAGATGCATTGCCCTGCTCATGGCCCTGCTGATGCTCGCGCCCTGCGTGAGCGCGTTTGCGGCGGATGACGGCTTTCATACATCCTATACTTACAACTACGACTACTGGGGCGATGTCCGGGAGTCTCCGGACGCCTACACCGTAGAAACCATGATCTACTCCTCCACTCTCGGACTGGAGGTGACCATGAAGAAGCCCCAGAGCCTGTATATCCGCAACCAGGACATCTACGTGTGCGACACGGGCAACAATCGCCTGCTGCAGATCCACCGGGACGGCACGGAATACACCCTGACCCGAATCATTGACAGCGTGAACGGCGTGGAGCCCGCCACCTTCAACTCCCCCAGCGATGTGTTTGTCGATGAGGCGGAAAACATCTATGTGGCGGACACCAACAACAACCGGGTGGTAATGATGGACAAGGACCTGAATTTCCTGAAGGTCTTTACCCGCCCGGAGGACGCCACCTTCTCCGCCGATTCCGGCTTTCTGCCCAGCAAGATCGTGGTGGATGTGGCCGGGCGCCTGTATGTGCTGGCCACCAATGTGAACAAGGGCCTGATCAAGTACGAATCGGACACCACCTTTACCGGCTACATCGGCGCCAACAAGGTGAGCTACAACATCGCCGAGTACATCTGGAAGATGTACTTTACCACCAAGGAACAGCGCGCACAGCAGGAATCCTATGTGCCCACCGAATATGAAAATATTTACATGGACAGTGACGGATTCATCTACGCCACCAATACGGTCTTCAGCGAGTATGACCTGAAGAGCGACAGCGCCAAGCCTATCCGCCGCCTGAACGGCGTGGGCGACGACATCCTGATCAAGAACGACAAGTATCCCCCCATCGGCGACCTGGACTGGACGGAGGGCAGCACAGACTACGGCCCCTCCAAGTTCGCGGACATCACGGTGCTGGATAACGACATCTATGTGGCCTTTGACCGCACAAGGGGCCGTATCTTCGGGTATGACGCCCAGGGCATCATGCTGTGGGCCTTTGGCACCAAGGGCAACACGGAGGGTGCCTTCATCACCCCCGCCGCCATCGACCACATGGGCAATGATCTGTTCTGCCTGGATTCCTCCGAGAACAGCATCACCGTGTTTATCCCCACCGAGTATGGCGAGCTGATCTACGCTGCCAACTCCGACTACCTGAAGGGTGATTACTTCACCTCCGCCGAAAAGTGGGAGCAGGTGCTGCAGCTCAATGCCAACTACAATCTGGCCTTTATCGGCATCGGCCGTGCGCTGCTCCGCCAGGGCAGCTACAAGGAGGCCATGGATTACTTTGAGATGGCTCACGACCGCACCAACTATGGCCGGGCCTTCCGCTACTACCGAAAGGAATGGGTCGAGCAGAATATCCTGTGGATCGTAATTCCGCTGGCCTGTCTGCTGATCATTCCCTTGATCGTCAAGCAGGGCAAAAAAATGAGAGGGGAGGTAGAGATGTATGAGCGTCAAAAAGTCCACCACTAAGGCACTGGACCCCAAGGCAGCCGCCCGCCATGAAGCGTGGGTACGCTACAAGGACTCCATGCATTACATGACGCACCTGATCTTCCGCCCCTTTGATGGCATGTGGGACCTGATTCACGAAAAGCGCGGCACCATCGCCGCCGCCACCACCTACCTGGCCCTGTTCCTGATTACACGGGTGCTGAAGCTGATGCTCACCAGCTTCCAGTTTATCAACGCCCCCCTGCAGTACATCAACATCTTTGAGCAGATGGCCTCGCTGCTGCTCCCCTTCCTCATCCTGTGCGTGGCCAACTGGAGCCTTACCACCCTGTTCGACGGCAAGGGCCGCTTCAAGGACATTTACATGGCCATGTGCTACGCGCTGGCCCCCTATTCCCTGATTCAGCTGCCCATGATCCTGATCAGCAACATCATCACCGCCGACGAAGCAGCCTTTTACGAGGTACTGATGGGCGTTTCCATCGTGTGGTGTGTGTTCCTGGTGTTTGTCGGCCTGATGCAGGTGCACGATTACGGCCCCGGAAAAACGATGATTTTCGTGATTGCCACCATCCTGGGCGCCTGTGTGATCATCTTCCTGATCCTGGTGTTCCTGAGCCTGCTGAGCGACGCCTTCGGCTTCTTCGTTTCCCTGTTCAAAGAAGTGGCCTTCCGGTTGTATTAAGGAGGGATGAAAGATGAAAAAGAAAAAGTCGATCATCCGGATCCTGCTCCCCTGGCTGATTGCTGTGGCAGCCATCGCTGCCATTGTGATTTTCATCGGCATTCCGCTGTACGGCACACCGGACACTGCCAATGAAAATCCTCCTACTGTGCTCAACTATGATGGCGGCAAGGCAGCCCTCACCATGGAGAATGACAGTCTGCTCTTTGAGCTGGACCCCACCACCACCCAGTTCCAGGTGACAGACAAGGCTTCCGGCGAGGTGTGGCTCTCCAACCCCGCTGATGCGGACAAGGATTCCGTCGCGCTCTCCTCCAACAAGGACGCGCTGAAGTCCACCATTCGGGTCACCTACCAGAACAAGAGTGGCTCGGTGGAGATGAACAATTACACCTACTCCATCGAAAACCAGAACTACACCATTGAGCAGACGGAGGACGGGGCCATCGCCGTTCACTACACCATCGGCAAGATCGACAAGGTGTATCTGATCCCCGTCGCCGTACCCAAGGCCCGCTATGAGGAGCTCATGGACCGGATGGACTCCAAGACCCAGAAGAAGGTCAAGAGCAACTACTCCCTCTACGAGCCGGAAAAGCTGGATACCAAGAGCAACAAGGATGAGATCATCGCCATGTATCCCGAGGTGGAAAACCAGGCCATGTACATCCTGTCCTCCGATACCAGCGACTCCACCAAGAAGAAGCTGGCCGGCTACTTTGCCGATTCCGGCTACACGCAGGAGGACTACGATGCCGACAGCCAGTATGTGGCCGGCTCTGCCGACAGCTCCGGCGGCGTGTTCAATGTCACCATCCGCTATCGCCTCGACGGCGGTGACCTGGTGGTGGAGGTTCCCTATGAGGATATCCGCTACAAGGAGGACTATCCCATCGTCAACATGACGGTGCTGCCGATGTTCGGTGCCATGGGAACAGATGAATCCGGCTGGATCTTCATTCCCGAGGGCGGCGGCGCGCTGATTCAGTGCAACAACGGCAAGCTCTCCCAGAACAGCTACTATGCCAACCTGTATGGCTGGGATTATGCCTCCTACCGCTCCGAGGTGGTCAGCGAGACCCGCGTATCCTTCCCGGTATTCGGCATGCTTCGGGAGAACAGCGCCATGATGTGCATCATGGAAGAGGGCGCCTCCTACGGTGCGGTGATGGCCGACATCAGCATGCGCTACAACAGCTACAACTGGGTCTGCGCCCGCTACAATGTGCTCCACAGCGACCAGTACAATGTGTCCGCCAAAACGGCCCAGCTGGTATATATGTATGAGCAGGCCGTGCCCACCGACATAATCACCCAGCGCTACCGTTTCCTGAGCAGCGGCAGCTATGTGGATATGGCCAACGCCTACGGCGACTACCTGGCCGAGACCCACGAGAGCGTGACCAAAAATACCGCCTCCGCCGATGTGCCCGTATCAGTAGAGCTGGTAGGCGCCATCGACAAGACCGTGGTCAAGTTTGGTCTGCCCATCGACTCGGTGGTGCCCACCACCACCTTCAGCCAGGCGGAGAGCATCATCACCGAGCTGGTGGACGGCGGTGTCAAGGGCCTGAGCGTCCGCTTCAGCGGCTGGGCCAACGGCGGCGTCAACCAGCGGGTGCTGACCAGCGTGCATGTGGAGAGCGTGCTGGGCGGCGAGAGCGGCATGAAGCAGCTCATCTCCACCGCGGCCGACAAGCTGGTGAACCTGTACTTCGACGGCATCTCCTGCTTCGCCTATGACAGCAATGTGTTTAACGGGTTTATCACCTTTATGAATGCCGCCCGGCTGACCACCCGCGAGGTGGTGGAGCTGTATCCCTACAGCATCATCACCTATGTGGAGGACGATGCGGACAACGACCCCTACTACCTGGTCAAGGCCGGCTATGCCGACAGCATGGCCACCAACCTGCGCAATTCGCTGGCCGGCATGAAGGCCGCAGGCATCGGCTACCGGGACATCGGTTACCTGCTCAGCTCCGACTTTACCGCCAGCAATACCGTGACCCGTGAGCAGGTAAAGGCAATGAACATCGAGCAGATGAAGGCCTCCCGGAACGCCGGCCTGAAGGTTGCCATCCGGGAAGGCAATGACTATGCGCTCCCCTACGCCGACCTGATCACCGACATGAACCTGGCAGGCCAATCCTACTCCATCATCGACAAGACCATCCCCTTCTACCAGATCGCCATCCACGGCATGCAGGATTACACCGGCGCCTCCATCAACCTCTCCGGCGACTGGCAAAAGGAAGTGCTGGTTTGCGCCGAGTATGGCAGCGGCCTGAACTTCACCCTGATGGCGGAGAATACCCAGATCCTGCAGGATACGGTATACAGCGGCTACTATGGCGCGTACTATGCCGACTGGAAGGATACCATCCTGCAGACGGTCGTCAAGTATCAGACGGACATGGCAGGCCTGAACAACCTGCACATCACCGGCCATGAGGTGCTGGAGGCCGACCTGACCGCCACCACCTATGAGGACGGCACCGTGGTCTATGTCAACTACAACCTGGAGGACCGCACCGCCAACGGTGTCAATGTTCCCGCCAGAAGCTATGTGGTAGAAAGGAAGTGAAGGACATGATGAAGAACGCACCCCAGCAGGACCGCTGGTACACCCCGATCGTGGAAGGCATCATGACCTTCATCCCCGGCAATCCGGTTTACAAAACCATGCGGGCCCGCAATGCCCGTCACGGTGTGCTGTTTATCCTGCCGCTGATCATCGGCCTGGTGGTATTCATGGCCGGACCTCTGGTGGACTCCTTCTACATGAGCATGTGCAATGTCACGCTCGTGCCCGGTCAGGGCTTTATCAAGGAGTTTACCGGCCTGAAGAACTATACCTACGCCTTTACGGTGGACCCCTACTTCAACGAATATCTGGTGGACGAGATCGGGCGCATGGGCATCAACACCATCGCCACCCTGGTGATGAGCTTTGTCATCGCCGTGATCCTCAATCAGAAGTTCAAGGGCCGCACCCTGTGCCGCGTGATCTTCTTCCTGCCCGTGATCCTCTCCTCCGGCGTACTGCCCGGCATTGAGAGCCAGAACGAGTTCTACGACATGATGCAGGGCATGGCCGATGAGATTGCCAACGCCTCCGGCGTAAACCTTTCCGCCGCCCTGCAGGACCTGCTCTCCGTTTCCGGCGTGGCGGGCAGCGTGTTCGATGTCATCTTCCAGATGATCGACGCCATCTATGATATCGTGATGGCCTCCGGCATCCAGATCATCGTGTTCCTGTCCGGCCTGCAGGCCATCTCCCCCTCCCTGTATGAGGCGGCGGATGTGGAAGGCTGCTCCGCCTGGGAGGCCTTCTGGAAGATCACCTTCCCCATGGTCAGCCCCCTGCTGCTGGTCAACTGCATCTACACCATCATCGACTTCTTCATGAAGAACGACAACACGGTGATGGAGCGCATCAACGAAGTGATGTATTCTTCCTTCAAGTTTGGTGAGAGCGCGGCCATGAGCTGGATCTACTTCGGCGTAGCCATCGCCTTTATCGGCGTCAGCTCGCTCATCATCTCCAGGGGGGTGAGTCACTATGAAAACTAATTCGACCTTCAAGCAGGCCAATCAGCGCTCCGGTGGCTACCTGCTCAAGGCAAAGCTGAAGAGCGGCACCATTTCGGTGCTCCGGGCCCTGCTGATGTTCGGCCTGTGCTTCATGATCATCCAGCCCATCATCACCCGCCTGGCTACCAGCATCATGGCGGAGCAGGACCTGTACGATTCCACCATCATCCTGCTCCCCCGCCATGTAACGCTGGAGAACTTCAAGATCGTGTTTGATCTGACGGATTTCCCCAATTCCATGATCAACACCCTGTGGACCTCTCTGCTGATGGCGGTATGCCAGGTCATCTCCTGCACGCTGGTGGCCTACGGCTTTGCCCGGTACGAGTTCCCGCTCAAGAAGTTCTGGTTCGGCTGTGTGGTGGCCCTGATCATCATCCCGCCCCAGACCATCTCCACCTCCCTGTACGGCTTCTTCTCCAACTTTGATATCTTCGGCATTATCAAGGCGACCACCGGCTCCACCCTGAACATCCGCGGCTCGGTCGCCCCCTATGTCATGATGTCGCTGACCTGCATGGGTCTGAAGAACGGCCTGTACATCTATATGCTCCGCCAGCACTTCCAGGGTGTGCCCAAGAGCCTGGAGGAAGCCGCCTATGTGGACGGCTGCTCCACCCTGCGCACCTTTGGCAAGATCATGCTGCCGGACGCACTGCCCATCATCACCAGCTGCTTCATGTTCTCGTTTGTGTGGCAGTGGACGGATGTGTTCTACACCCGCAACTTCCTGTCCTCCTACTCCATCTATTCCACCCAGCTGGCCAACATTGTGTCCAAGATGAGCCGCTACTTCGCCAACAGCTCCGCCGACGGCAATGCCGTGGTGGTGCCCGCCGGCCGCCAGCAGCAGCTGATCTCCATCGGCGTGCTGGTATGCTCCGTCCCGCTGATCATCCTGTACATCTTTGCCCAGAAGTCCTTTGTGGAGAGCATTGCCATGAGCGGCAGCAAGGAGTAATGGGGAAAAAGAGTCGAAATCGTTTCCGGTCCCGAATACGCCATCCCCGGAAAAAGCTTGATTTTTCCCCGGGATGATGTATAATAGGCATGACGATTTGTTCTATCTGTTTCCAATTTATTCAATTTTCTGCAACTGTGCAGCCTTGCTTGGGCTGTGTGGGAAATAAAAAAGGAGGTTACCCCATCATGAAGAAGGTTATCTCTCTGTTCCTGGTTCTGGCCATGCTGTGCGCATGCGTCGGCGCCTTCGCCGAGGCCGGCGACGGCTATCCCGAGAAGGTGGAAGGCATCGATTTCGGCGGCGCCACCGTGTATGTGTATGACTACTGGTCCTCTACCCCCAGCGATGAGTACGCTGACGATCTGACCGACGAGCAGGCCGCCCAGAAGGCCTATCGCGAGTGGATCGACACCACCTACAATGTGCATGTTGTGCAGGTTGCCAAGGGCGACTGGAGCACCTGCGCCGAGGAAATGATCAACTTCTGCTCTGCTCCCGATGGCAGCCTGTGCATGTTCATCATCGAGCCCGGCAAGGTTGGTTCCCTGATGGCCAACGGCCTGTGCGCTTCCTGGACCAACGACCTGGTGGACCTGACCGACAGCAAGTGGAACAGCGCCGACTCTGAGCTGATGACCAAGCAGGGTGAGGTCTATGGCGTGTATGCCGGCAACACCGAGCCCCGTCAGTGCCTGTACTTCAACAAGCGGGTTCTGGAAGAGGCTGGTATCGAGTGGGAGACCATCTACGACATGCAGGCCGACGGCACCTGGACCTGGGAAGCCTTTGAGGATATGCTGAAGCAGATCCAGAAGGATACCGACAACGACGGCGTGATCGACATTTATGGCATGACCGGTTCCTGCGACGACCTGTGCCTGATCAGCGTGTTCTCCAACGGCGGCAGCTTCTTCGACTTTGACGAGAACGGCGACCTGTCCATCACCGCCGGCAGCGACAACACCCTGGAAGGCCTGACCTTCGCCCAGAACATCTGGCTGAACTACGCTTACCAGTGCCCCGAAGGCGGCAGCTGGGATTACTACAAGGATGCCTGGAAGCAGGGCTTCTGCGGCTTCTATATGTATCAGTGCTACGGCGGCTTCAACGACAACTCTGAGATGGCCGACATGGCTGACGAGTGGGGCTGCGTTGCCTTCCCCGTGGGCCCCAACGGCACCACCTACACCACCATCGGCAGCGACAACATGACCCTGATCCCCTCCATCTATGATGCTGAGACCACTGCCAAGCTGGCCTTCATCTATGATCTGTGGACCAACCCCACCCCCGGCTATGACGACGAGGATTCCTGGATCGGCAACAAGTACAACTACACCGACGACCGTGCCGTGGACGAGACCTATGCCATGCTGCGTGAGAGCGAGCATGTCTCCACCAACAAGACCTCTCTGCTGGGCACCAACAACGACATCCTGGGCAGCTCTGTGCTGTGGAGCATCACCTCTGCGACTCCCGCCGAGCTGATTGAGGCCGCCACTCCTGCCTGGCAGGCTCTGTGCGACACCTTCAACGGCAAGTAATTCATTCCTTCGCTGCCGCGCTGCAAAGCGCGGCAGTTTTTGTTTGCTTTTTTCGGCCGGTGCATATATAATGATAACGGTAATCGTCATAACCAGATCATTCCGAAAAGTTTCGCGCTTCGGCGCAACCAAAATGCTTTCCGATCGCCCTTTGGAAGCCTTCGGCCGCATACCTGATATTGACAAAAAAGAAAGGAAACCCTATGCGTTACCGCTATCTGCTGGCAGACAACGACAACACTCTGATGGACTTTTTCGCCGCTGAGGCCGCCGCCCTGCGGGACACCCTGCGGGAATTTGATCTCCCCACCGATGATGCCACCGTACGGCTGTATTCCGGCATCAACGATGCCCTGTGGAAGGCCCTGGAGCGGGGCGAGACCACCCAGGGTGAGCTGAAGGTGGAACGCTTCCGGCAGCTGCTGGAGGCGCTGCAGGAAGCGCGGGACGCGGTCGCCGTTGCCGCTGCCTATGCGGGCCATCTCTCTGAGCACGCCGACCTGATGCCCGGCTGCATGGAGTTTCTGCAAACAGTCCATCGGCACATGAAGATCGCCCTGGTCAGCAATGGCGTAAGCGCCATCCAGCGGGGGCGGCTCTCCCGCTGCCCCTTTACTCCCCTGCTGGATGCCATTATCATCTCGGAGGAAATCGGCGTATCCAAGCCTGACCCCCGCATGGTAGAAGCCGCGCTGCAGGCGCTGGGCTGTACCGACAAAAAAGAGGCTGTCCTGCTTGGGGACAGCCTGACTGCGGACATTGCCGCCGCGAAAAATGCCGGAATTGATGCCATCTGGCTCAACCCAAAGGGAGACGCCGCCACACTGGCGGAGGTGTTGCCGCTGCTGGGGCTGTGATCAACAATCGTAACCGCCCCGGCGCTTCCACACCAGGTAATAAGTACCCTCGAAGATCAACATGCACAGCCAGCCGGCAAAGCAGCCCCAGGCCTCTCCCACAATGCCCATGCCCGGCACCAGCAAATACACAAACAGGGTGCGGATGCTGATCTGGATGATGGTGGAGATGAGCACCACGCGCATCCTCGCCACGCCCCTGAAAAAGCCCTGCACGCTGTTGGTAAAGCCCGGCATGATAAAGAACCAGCCCTTGACCGCCAGATAGCTCACGCCCATGGTCACCATCTCCGTGCTGCCATCCGGGCAGAGCAGCTGCACGGCAGGCTGCCGCAGCAGCCACACCAGCAAAAATATGATGGGATAGTACAGGGTGGCGATCAGCAGGCCCTTCCGGAGCGACTCCCGCATACGCTCCGGTTTTTTTGCGCCCCGGTTCTGGGCCGTGCAGGTCATCACGCCGCTGCCGATGCTCTGGGTGGGGATACGGGCAAAATCGTCGATGCGGCTGGCCGCGTTAAAGGCGCCAATGGCGCTGATGCCCTGGGCGTTCACCACACTCTGGATCAATACCTTGCCCAGGGGCTGGGCGGCCTGCTGCAGGGCGGTCAGTGCGCCCAGCTGGGCTGTCTCCTTCAGCAAAGGCCGGTCGACCTGCCACTCCCCCCGGCGAAGTGAAAGCAGCGGCATCCTCCTGCGGATCCAGACCATGCAGGCGCAGGCGCTGACTGCCTCAGAGATTGTGGTGGCCCACGCGGCGCCCGCCACACCAAAGCGGAACACCAGTACCATCAGCACATCCAGCAGGCCGTTCAGAATGCAGGACAGACTGAGAAACATCACCGGCGTTTTGGAATCTCCCACCGCCCGCATGGCGGAGGAGAGCAGATTATACTGGAAGGTAAACAGAAAGCCCACAAACACGATGCGGAGATAGGTCTCCGCCATGCCAAGAACGCTCTCCGGTGTGCTGGTCCACCGCAGCAGCTGGCCGGAAAGCCCAAAGCCCAGCAGAAATACCAGCAGCGAAAATACTGCGCCGGAGAGCACTGTGGTGGAGAATTCCCGCTTAAGACCGGCCATGTCCTTCGCGCCATACATCCGGCTCATCAGCACCGAGGCGCCGATGCCCATGCCGGAAGCACCCAGCACCATGATGGTCATGATAGGCGTGGTGGTGCTGACCGCCGCCAGCGCGTCCTCCCCCAGCGCCTTGCTGATAATCATGGAATCCACCGCGTTATAGGTCAGCTGCAGCATGTTGCCCAGCACCATGGGCACTGCGTAGCCCAACAGCTGTTTGAAAATGCTGCCCTGGGTCATGTCCCGCACGAATGTCACCCGCCTCCCGCTTGATGAGAGAAATATACCATTTTCCGCAGGGCTTTTCAACCCCGGATTTCCCGTTGACAAAACGGCGGCTTGGGGTATACTTTTGCTCAGACGAAAGGGGGGATGCAGCGGTGCAGAAGGCCAAAAAGCTGGACATGACCCAGGGCAATATCTACTCCCTGATCTTCCGCTTCGCGCTCCCGCTGTGTCTGGGCAGCGTTCTGCAGCAGCTGTATTCCACCGTGGACGCACTGGTGATCGGCAACTACTGCGGCACCACCTCGCTGGCCGCGGTGGGCACCAGCTCACAGCCGGTGGAGCTGCTTCTGAGTATCTTTCTGGGGATGGGCGTGGGCGTTTCCATCCTGGTGGCCCAGCTCACCGGCGGCAATCAGCCGGAAAAGCTCCGCGCCACCGTACAGAATGCCACCACCATGCTGTTTCTCTGCGCCATTCCTCTCACCGTGCTGGGGGTGCTGCTGGGGCCGCTGATCCTGCAGCTGATGCAGGTGCCGGACGACACCATGCCCTACGCCGTTTCCTACATCCGCATCATGTTTCTGGGCACCCTGTTCAACATGGGCTACAACATCCACGCGGGCATTCTGCGGGGCATGGGCGACAGCAAATCCTCCCTGCTGTTCCTGATGGTCTCCTGCGTCATGAATATTGTGCTGGATTTGCTGTTTGTGGGTGTGCTCTGCATGGATGTGAGCGGCGCCGCACTGGCCACAATCATCGCCCAGCTGTTCTCCTATCTGGTTTCCGGCATCTATATGCGTGTGCGGTTTCCATAGCTGTGCTCCTCCATGCTCCCCCGGCACTTCAACGGCGGGGTAATCAAAGAGATCATCCGCATCAGCCTGCCGCTGGGTATCAACAACTCCTTCTACTCGGTGGGACATATGGTGATGCAGTTGCTTATTAACACCCAGGGCTCCGTCTTTATCGCTGCCTGCTCCATCGCCGTCAAGGTCACCGGCATCGCCAATGTGGCCATCGGTTCGCTGGCCTCCTCCGCCAGCACCTTCTCCGGACAGAATCTGGGTGCGAAAAAATATCGGCGTCTCCGGGAGGGCGCCTGGAAAATTCCCCTGCTGGCGGGGCTGGTCTCGCTGGTCTCCGGCCTGCTGTTTACCCTGGCCTGCCGCCCGGTGCTGGGGCTGTTCTCCTCCGATCCGCAGGTGCTGAACTCCGCCGTGGTATATGTCCGGGTGGTACTGCCCTTCTACTGGGCCTATGCGGTGTTCAATACCATCATGCATTTTGTCAACGGCATGGGGCTGGTTCGCTATTCCACCGTCGTCAACCTGCTGATGCTGTGGGTCGTCCGCATTCCCGTTGCCTTCCTCATCGTCCGCTTCTTCGACGGCGCCTATGTGATGGCCGCCATTTCCATCAGCTTTGTGTGCGGCATGATTGCCATGTTCTTCTATTTTGCCACAGGTCACTGGAAAAATATCCGCCATTTTGCGGAACTGGAGACAATCAATAAGGAGGTAACCGAACCATGATGAAGCTTCGCTTTCCCGGTGGTGTTCCCAAGGCGCTGACCCTTTCCTATGACGACGGCGTGGAGCAGGATCGCCGCCTGATCGGCATTCTGGACCGGTACGGCATCCACGCCACCTTTAACCTGAACAGCGGCTGCTGGGCGCCGGAGGGCCACCGCTGGCCGGAGGGACAGATTCATCGTCGTCTCCCCCTGTCTGAGGCCAGGGCTCTGTATGCCAATCCCAACCATGAGGTGGCCGTGCACTGCCTGACCCACGCCTCCCTCACCGATATCCCCGCCGACCAGGTGGTACATGAAATCATGGCGGACCGGGAGAATCTGGAGGCCACCTTTGGCGGAATCATCCGGGGCGCTGCCTATCCTTTTGGCACCTACAACGCCAAAGTGGCAGAGCTGCTGCACAGCTGCGGCATCCGTTTCTGCCGCACGGTGGCCTCCACCCACCGTTTTGACCTGATGGACGACTGGTGTATCCTTCACCCCACCTGCCACCACGATGATCCCATGCTCGGCGAGCTGGAGGACCGTTTCCTGGCAGACAAGGGGACCTTTGGCCCCAAGCTGTTTTATCTGTGGGGCCACGCCTATGAGTTTGAGGCCAACAACAACTGGGAGCGCATCGAACAGTTCTGCGAAAAGATGAGCGGCAGGAGCGACACCTGGTACGCCACCAACATCCAGATCGTGGATTATGTGGAGGCCTGGCGCGCCCTGCGCTTCTCCGCCAACGGCAGAACGATCTACAACCCCACCGACATCGCCGTCACCTTTGAGGATGACAGGGCCGGCATGAAGACCATTCAGCCCGGCACTTATCTCTCCCTGGACTGAGTGCGGAGGAACAGTATGAAGTTTACACAGGGCTACTGGCTGACCCGCCCCAATTTTACCATGAACTACGCCACCCAGTGTGTGCGGGGTGAGCGCATTGGCGACGCATTGCATCTGCTGGCCGCCTGCAGCGCCGTTCGTGGCCGCGGGGACATCCTGAACCGCGCCGCACTGGATATCACCCTGTCTTCGCCCATGGAGAATGTGATCCGGGTCGAGGTGACCCATTTTGCCGGTGCCGTGGACCGCGCGCCGCATTTTGCCATGACGGAGACTCCCGTCACACCCATCTTTGGCGAAACGGAAGCGGCCTATACCTTTACCAGCGGGCAGCTGACTGCCTCGGTCAGCCGGGCCGTCGCGGGCTGGCAGGTGGATTTTCTTTCCGGTGACAGGCTGATCACCTCCTCCGGCTACCACGGCATGGCTCATGCGCTGGACCGGGATACCGGGCGGGTCTATATGTCCGACAGCCTGCTGCTGGATGTGGGCGAATATGTCTACGGCCTGGGCGAACGCTTTTCCGCCTACACCAAAAATGGCCAGACAGTGGACATGTGGAACGCCGACGGCGGCACCGCCTCTGAGCTGGCCTACAAGAATATCCCCTTCTACATGACCAACCGTGGCTATGGCGTGCTGGTGGAGCACGCCTCCGATGTGAGCTTTGAGGTCGCCAGCGAAAAAGTGGAGCGGGTGCAGTTCTCCACTGAGGGGGAGACCCTCGTCTATGATGTGATCTTCGGCGGCACCCCCAAGGCCACCCTGGACCTGTACACCGCACTGACCGGCCGTCCGGCCCTGCCGCCGGCCTGGAGCTTTGGCCTGTGGCTCTCCGCCTCCTTTACCACCAGCTATGATGAGGCCACCACCTCCAGCTTTATCAACGGCATGGCGGAGCGGGACCTGCCCCTCTCGGTGTTCCACTTTGACGCCTACTGGATGCGGGGCTTTAACTGGTGTGATCTGGAGTGGGACCACGACATTTTCCCGGACCCTGTGGGAATGCTGCGCCGTTACCACGAAAAAGGGCTGCATATCTGCTGCTGGATCAACCCCTACATTGCGCAGGCAAGCCCCCTCTTCGCAGAGGGCCTGGCCGGCGGCTACCTGCTGAAAAAGACCAACGGCGATGTATGGCAGACGGATATGTGGCAGGCCGGCATGGCCATTCTGGATGTGACCAATCCGGATGCCCGTGCCTGGTTCTGCGGCCACCTGCGCCGCCTGCTGGACATGGGCGTGGACTGCTTCAAAACCGACTTTGGCGAGCGCATCCCGGTCCGGGATATCGCCTATGATGACCACAGCGACCCCCTGGCCATGCACAATTACTACACCTTCCTGTATAATCAGATGGTGTTTGACCTGCTGAAGGAGGTCCGCGGCGAGGGCGAGGCCATCGTGTTTGCCCGCAGCGCCACTGTGGGCGGCCAGCAGTTCCCGGTGCACTGGGGCGGAGACAACAGCGCCAGCTATGTCTCCATGGCGGAGACCCTCCGCGCCGGCCTCAGCATGAGCCATTCCGGCTTTGGCTACTGGAGCCACGATATTTCCGGCTTTGAGTCCACCGCTCCGGCGGATGTGTACAAGCGTTGGGTGCAGTTCGGCCTGCTCTCCAGCCACAGCCGCCTGCACGGCTCCTCCAGCTACCGTGTTCCGTGGGCCTTTGACGAGGAGAGCTGTGATGTGGTGCGCAAATTCACTCAGCTCAAGTGCCGCCTGATGCCCTACCTCTATGCCGCCGCTGTAGAGGCCCATACCCATGGCACCCCCATGATGCGGCCCATGATGCTGGAGTTCCCGGAGGATCCGGCCTGCGACACCCTGGACCGGCAATACATGCTGGGCGAAAGCCTGCTGGTGGCCCCTGTCTTCCGCAAGGACGGTGCGGTGCAGTATTACCTGCCGGACGGCACCTGGACCAGCCTGCTGGACGACCGCAGGACGGTCGGCGGACACTGGCAGCAGGAGACCCACGATTTCCTGTCCCTGCCGCTGATGGTCCGTCCCGGCACCGTGCTCCCGCTGGGCAGCGTAAACAGCACCACCGACTATGACTACACCGACGGGCTGGAGCTGCACATCTATGGCCTGCAGGAGGGCGAAAGCCGCACGGTAAAGGTGTATCGCTCCGGCGGAGCCCTTGCCGCCACCTATACCGTGTGCATCAGGAACGGTCAGCCGGTTGTGGCCACCGATGCCGAAAAGCCCTATACCGTTGTCATGCACTGAAAAATACCCCGGAGCCACGGTTTTCGCGTGGCTTCGGGGTATTTCCACTTTTTCAGGCAGCCCCGCGTCATATACAGGCTTGACAATCCTTCAAAATTGAGTATGATAGAGATGTTGATTTTTCAACAAGAGGGCATGGACATGGAAGACCGTTTTGAACAGTTCACCGCACTGATTACCCTGATTAACCGGTAGATTGACCGGATCAAGTCCTTTGAGATGGCAGAGCTGTCTCTGAAGGGGATCCACGCCTCCTGCCTCTGCCTGCTTTTCCATGAAGAGCAAGGGATCACGCAGGCGGAGCTGATGCACCGCTGCGCAGAGGACAAGGCCACCATTTCCCGCGCGATTGCCACCCTGCAGGAGCGCAGACTGGTTGCCGGAAGCCAGCAGGAGCGAAGCAAAAAATACCGGGATGTGCTGACGCTCACGCCGGAAGGCCGCCGGATTGCCACTCGCGTGGAAGCCAAGATCAATCAGGCGCTGTCAGCGGTCGGTGTCCGTTTTTCATAGGAAGAACGTGCCATTCTGTATCAATGCCTGCGGCAGGTCGCCGGGGACCTGAACGACTATATCAATCAACTTACCGAAGGAGAAAAGCGAAAATGAAGAAAGCGAAAAAGATTCTGCTGGGCATCCTGGCCGCAGTGTTGGCCATCGCGATCTGCGCTGTAGCAGTCATCGGCGTGATGTGGCGCAACGAGATCGCCTCGTATCTCAGCATCAGCCAGCTGACGGAGCGGAACGATGACAATCAGGAAGGCTCCGTTTGGTACATGGAGGCCCACGGCGATTACTATTTTCCGGAGTTTCTCGCCCAGGGCGGCGCGAAAAGCGATAAGGAACTGATCGCCTATATGACCAGCCACCTGACCCGCGGACTGATCAATGCCACCATCAGTGAATCCGACATCGGCTGCTCCTCCTTTACAGCTGCGCTGGCGAATGGGGAACGGGTGATGGGCCGTAACTATGACATGAGCAAAACCAATGTCCTGATTGTCCGGACAGAAGCCTCAGGAGACCGGCACGCCACCATCTCCAGCGCCGACCTGAGCTTCCTGGGGCTCTCCACCGACAGGGACCCCGCCACCCTGATGGACAAGCTGACCATGACGCTGGCCACCTATGTTCCGCTGGATGGCATCAACGACGCCGGCGTCAGCATGAGCATCCACATGAGCTATCAGGGTCTTGAGACGGATAACAGCGGCAAGACCCACACCGTTGCCACCAATGTGGATACCGACAAGCCAGACATCACCTCCACCACCATGATCCGCATGGTGCTGGACTATGCAGACAGTGTGGAGTCGGCTGTCAATCTGATTCAGCAATACGACCTGCACGACTCGGCCAACACCTCTTTCCATTACATAATTGCCGACGCCACCGGCCGCAGCGCGATCCTGGAGTGGGTCAGCGGCGACAATACCTCCGATAACGATGCCGGCAGCCGGGAGCTGGTTGTCACTTACATGGATGCTGACGACAGCATCGGCACTGCCTAGGCCGCCGCTGCCGATTACCAGTGGATGACCAACTACATCATTCAGCCCGGCTACTACCTGACGGATGAGGACAAGGCCGGTCTGGACCGCTACCTGACCCTTCAGGAAGAGCTGACCTCCGTCAACGGTGTGCTGGCGGATGAGCAGGCCGCCATGGAGGTGCTGCACTCCGTGGGACGCAGAACCTACTCCTCCACCGGCAATGGCGTAACCGTACACAGCGCCATTTACAACCTGACCCAGCGCACCGTGACCTGGGTCGCCAACGAGCACTATGGAGAGGCAGATCACACCTTCGTTTACAGCTTGAAATAAAAACAGCCCGGAGCCGATCCTGTACCGGCTCCGGGCAATTGTCATTTGGTCAAAACAGCCATCTTCCCTGCTGTGCCACGCTGACCGGCCAATTCGCCAGTGCACTTACGCCGACTATGGATAATACCATTGGCAAGAGTACCAGCAACATTGCTATAGCAGCCAGGGGATAAAATCCATGGTGCCCAAGCCTGCGGAATAGTACATCCAAAAGGATAAAGGCAGCAATACGCACTGCCTGCACAAGCAGCAGAAGTCCGCAAATTGTCATGCCTCCCCATCCTTGAAGAAATGGATGTGAAGCGGCACTTGCGCCTGGATCCGGCAATGAATAACTGGATGACAGCTACACGATATCCAGGCAGGTAATCAACGCAAAGATGACCGTTAAAATCACAATGTGGAGCGCTGCAACTCGAACAACGCGCCTGCATCCTGATTCGGGAAATGTCTGGTACAGGCTCTCAATCGGTTCCCTGACGGACAAAAGGTTCAACAGAAAAACGAACACGGCCATGAAGAGTGTACTGATGGTATTCACGCTCCCGTCGACCCATTGCTCATACCCTCCTGTATACAGTAAGGTTATATCGGGAATGTTCGCTGCAGAAACCGTTTCATTCTGCTCCATCACATCCAAGAGCGCCAACGCACGGAGAGATTCACCGCTACCCACTTCTTTTTCGTATTCCTCTTCCATCCATGCCTGTGGATCCTCCTGCTCATTTGCCTGCTCAATAACTGTCCTTTTGTACTTTTCATAAACTGAGGGGGTCTGTGGAAGCAAGCAGTACCTGACAGCCAACGCAGCAATCATTGCGATACAGAGAGCAATGCCTTACTTGCCAACCATCAGATTCCATAACTAGAGCCGGAATAAAGAAACGCAATGCTTGCGTCCGACGCGGGTAAAACTCAATTTTTGATGGAAGACCACTCGTCGGTCATTCTCATGTTCCATCAGGTAAAAACAGGTTGCTTGCAGCAGGAGGAGACATACCAGGTTAAATATTAGGCCAACCTGCAGCATACTGACCGGCTCACCGAAGAAATTTACATTACAATACTTGCATAGGAAAGCATCTGGATCCATCGCAGAAAACAGATTACAGTACTTCAAAAATCCCAGGCTCCCGACATCCGGAATATTTTGAAAAGGCACGATTCCCAACAACAGAAGTGCTGAAAACAAGCCAATGCCAAATACGGCTCCTCTCAAAAGTGAGCACGCCAGCATCAATACTGCCACATGCCATTGCACCAGGAGAAGCCAGAGCATTTGCAGAATCAGATACCCCAATACGGAAACACGCAGTGGAAACTCCACGCTGATTGACTGCATAGGCCGAAGAATATCGCCAAATCCATATTTCAACCCTGCGTAGCAAAGCATCGTCAGGTATGTGACAAACGTCATCCCCGCAACAAGGTTGAGCAGGGCCACAAGCTTTGCCCGCATCAAGCTGGCATGTCCATGTTTTGCAGTCTGATAAATCACCTTGTACGGATTTTCTGCCACACCGATCAACAATGCGAGCAGAACAGTGCCAACCATCAGGAGCCACGGTAATCTTTGCCCCATTTCCTGCGCAAGAAAAACGCCCGCATTTTGTTCAAAAGAGGGCTTTATATCCTGAAGTCTTTGATAATCTCGCCTTGTTTTTTCAAGATTTTTTTACTCCTCCATTGCGTTCATTGTGGCACACCTCATAATGGCTTGTCAAGATGGCCCAGTAGTAATAGCTCCCGCATCAAATCACGCCCTCTTCATCACCGTCTACAGCGGCTTCCAGAGCACTTTGCTTAACGCCACGGAAATGGCGATCTTCACCGCGTCAAAGGGAATATAGGGAATCACGCACAGGCCCAATACCTGCCCGAGACTGTATGCGGTTTTCGCGCCGCCCTTTTCGGCGATTTCCGCCTCTGTCAGCCCCTGCAGGGAGGCGTTGAAGGCTGCCACGCTCTGCCGGTTCATCAGCATAAACCAGATGGTGCCGAACAGGTAGCACACCAGCACACCAATTGCCATGGCTATCGCCTGCTTCCACAGGGCTCTCCCCCATTTGTCGATGATCAGCGAAGTGAGCCACGCCGCAGGAAGAAAGCCGATGATATACCCGCCGGTGACGGAAAACAGCCGCCCCACGCCGCCGGTAAAGCCGGAGAAAACCGGCAGGCCCACCAGCCCCAGCAGGATGTACACCCCCACCGCCAGGGCCGTATAGACCGGGCGAAGCAGCGCCGCGCACACCATGATGGCCAGCAGCTGCAGCGTAACCGGAATGGAGAAGATCGGGATCGAGATCCAGGCACCCACCGCCATCAGGGCGGCAAACATGGCGCAAATTGCCAGCATCACCGTGGGAATCCGTTTGGTATTGGGTTTCATCGGCGGTTCCTCCTTGCGTTTGCGTAAACCTATAATAATGTTTGCGTTTACGCATTATAGTACATTGACAGCTTTCTGTCAACCGCAAATCCTTCTGCGCACGCAAAAAGTGGAGGGAAGCATCCCTCCACCCGGTTTTGTTATTTGGATCCGCAGTAGGCAATCACATCGCTCTGCAGGCGTTCCTCTGTCTCGTCCTCCCGCAGCTTTCTGGCGGAGATCACCAGGCGCTCGTCGTCGTCGCCGGTGCAGGTCACCAGCAGAAGAAGCTGGTCGTCCGCCTGCACATCCAGCGGCACATCAATGGCCGAGCCCTGCCGGATTGAACGGATCGTCGCCTGCCGCACCTCCACCGAGGAGCTGTAAAGCTGATACAAACTGGTCTCACCGCCGGTGACATTCCGTTTCTCCACGGCAAAAATCACAAACTCGCCGCTCTCATACACCGTATTAAAGGTCACAAAGGCGTGCGTGCGGTACCAGCTGATGTCCTCGTATTTGCTGAGCCGCCCGAACATGGCGCCTGTCTTCATGTTGTGGCCATACACGATGTAAGTATAGGGCCGGGCGTTACCGGAAAAGGAAATACATTCATCCAGGAACAGGGCGCCGTTCACATTCTTCGCGCCGGTATAGTCCCGGGTAAGATAATAGCTGTTGTCCCGCAGCACCACCGCCTGCTCCACCAGATCCGGCACCTCCAGCCAGGCCACGATATCCTCGTTCAGCTGGATGAGCTTGGCGAAGGCGGTCACATGCCGGCTGTAGGCCTCCGGCCCGTAGGTGACCTTCGGAAGCTGATCGCTTCGGGTCTCCGTTTCCTGAGGAGTTTCCGCCTGCCGCAAAGCCTCCGTCTGCTGCGGAATCTCCGTCGGAGCAGCCGTCGGAGGGTTTGTCTCCTCCGTTGCCTCCGCCTGTGCCCGCATGGTCGGGATCGGTGTATCGGTGGGCTGCTGATACAGCTCCCGCATGGTCTCCACCGTGCTTTGGCTGTTCACGGCGTTGATCAGGTAGCCCGTCAGCGATGCGACAGAGACCACCAGCACCAGCAGCAGCACGATGGTCAGCAAATCTTTTCTTTTCAAATCGGCTTCCTCCCAAGGCAGGTTCTCCGCTGATCCTTCACCTTTTATTATACGACTTCGTTTTTCTCTGTCAACCGGGCACAGTAAGAAATCTCTTCGCTTATCGGTCTCCCTCTTGCAATTTTTCCGCATCTTTGGTACAATATCGGTACAGAAACAGGATAAGGGGACTGATTGCTATGCAGACCTTCCTTGCCATTGATATCGGAGCCTCCGGCGGCCGCCACATTGTCGGCTGGGTCGAAGGCGACGTCATCCAGACCAAAGAGGTTTATCGTTTCGAAAACGGGGCGTCCATGCGGGGCGCTCACTTGTGCTGGGATGCCGACGGGCTGGAAAAGCATGTGCTGGCCGGTCTGAAGGCAGCAAAGGACGCGGGCTATACCCCGTCCATGATTGGCATCGACACCTGGGCGGTAGACTATGCCTTCCTGGACAAGGATGGCAACCGTTTGGGCGAGCTGGTGGCCTACCGCGATTCCCGCACCGACGGCATGGATACCGAGCTGGAAAAATCCCTCTCCTTTGGGGAGCTGTATCGCATCACCGGTATCGCCAAGCAGCCCTTCAACACGGTGTACCAGATGATGGCAGTGCTGAAGGAGCACCCCGAATACCGGGAGCAGGCGGACGACTTCCTGCTGGTGCCGGAGTATCTCTCCTACCGGCTCACCGGGTGCAGGGCCCATGAATGGACCAATGTGTCCACCACCGCCCTGGCCTCCGCCTCCAGCCACAGCTGGTCCGAAAAGGTACTGGCCAAGGCCGGTTTGCCGGAAAGCTGGTTCAAGACCCCCATTGTGGAGCCCGGCACCGTGCTGGGGGCCTTCACTCCGGAGGTTGCTGCCCAGGTGGGTTACAGCGCCGAGGTGGTGCTGGTTGCCACCCACGATACCGGCAGCGCCTATATGGCCGTCCCCGCGAAGAACGACCAGGCGGCCTTCCTCTCCAGCGGCACCTGGAGCCTGCTGGGCACCGAGCTGGCCACCCCCTGCACCACCTCCCTGGCGGAGCGTTCCGGTTTTACCAACGAAGGCGGATACGCCCATACCACCCGCTTTTTGAAGAATATCATGGGTATGTGGATGCTCCAGTGCCTGCGCCACGAGGACAGCGACCGGCTGAGCTACGCCCAGATGGCGGAGCTGGCCGCCAGGTCCACCTATCCCGCCTGGGTCGATGCGGCAGATAACCGTTTCCTGGCCCCCGCCTCCATGACAGAGGAAGTGCGTCAGGCCCTGAAGGACCAGGGCGCTCCCGAACCGGAGAGCTTCGGCGACATCTGCCGGGCTGTAACCGTTGGCCTGGCTGTCTGCTACCGGGATGCCATCGGTGAGATGGCCACAGTGACCGGAAAGACCTTCAGCGCCGTCAACATTGTGGGCGGCGGCTCCAACAATGTGACCCTGAACCGACTCACCGCCGAGCTGACCGGCCTGCCGGTGTATGCCGGCCCAACGGAGGGCACGGCGCTGGGCAACCTGGCCGCACAGATGATCGCCGCCGGTGTATTCGCTGACCTGGCCGCCTTCCGGGCCGCCCTGCCTGCCAGCTTTGAAATCCGGGAATTCTGACGGTCCCCAATGCTACTCTTGTGCCGATGGCACATTGGAATATAAGTAAGGAGTGGATACCTATGGCTATGATCGATCTGCCCATTATGCAGCGCTACATCCGCATGTGCAACGACGGCTGGCTCCAGGGCTGGCACGAGCGCAACGGCGGCAACCTGACCTACCGCCTCAAGGCCGAGGAAGTGGCCGAGATGAAGCCCTTCTTCGACGCGACCCCCCGTCCCTGGGTGAACATGGGCGTTGTGGGCGCCAACCTGGCCGGCGAGTACTTTATCTCCACCGGCAGCGGCAAGTATTTCCGCAATGTCATCATCGACCCCGAAGCCAGCCTGTG